>Ga0209344_10000157_pt1 | contig 140657 bp, 141 predicted proteins | sample Cruoilmetagenom6_FD_187293 | JGI IMG/M metagenome (GOLD analysis project Ga0209344, IMG submission 187293) | Oil polluted marine microbial communities from Coal Oil Point, Santa Barbara, California, USA - Santa Barbara Oil Seep Sample 6 (SPAdes)... | ecosystem: Environmental > Aquatic >... | reverse complement strand
CAGGACCTCACGGGCAATCTCGGTCGGGGTTTGGCTGGCAGGCATGGCAGGGCTCCTCTTTGGCAGACTGATACCGTGCCCCGGCCCCAAGGCCAAGCCCCTGCCGTGCGCGGTGTGTTTTGCGGCTGGTCAGGGCGCATGGCCCGGTCTAACGTCGCGCGCATGACCGCCGATATCCAAATCCTCGATAGCCGCTATGCCTGGACACGCCTTGCCGTGTCGCTGCTGATTGCCACGGTGGGCAACGTCGGCATGTGGTCGATCATCGTGGTGATGCCCGCGATGCAGGCCGAATTCGGGGTTGATCGCGCGGCGGCCTCGTTGCCCTATACGATGACCATGGTCGGCTTTGCGGTTGGCAATTTCGGCATTGGCCGGATCGTCGACCGCTTTGGCATCTCGACCGCGCTTTGTGGCGCGGCGGTGTTGATTGCGGGGGCCACTGGATTGGCGGCGCTGAGCCCGTCGGTGGGTGTTCTCTCGGGGCTGCAAATTCTGATCGGCTTTGGCACCGCCGCGAGCTTTGGCCCGCTGATCGCCGATGTCTCGCTCTGGTTCGTGCGCCGCCGTGGCATTGCCGTGGCGATCACCGCAAGCGGCAACTATCTTTCGGGCGCGATCTGGCCGGTGATCCTTGCCGGTATTCTGGCAAATCAGGGCTGGCGCGCGGTGTACCTCGTGTTGGCGGCGGTTACTGTCTTGACGGTCATTCCGCTGGCCCTGTTGCTGCGCCGCCGTGTGCCACTGGCGGCGCGTGCGCATGCCGACACGCTCTCAAGCGCGCGCGCCGGTGCCGTCGGTATTCCACCGCGCACCCTGATGCTTCTGCTCGGGCTGGCCGGGGTGGGGTGCTGTGTGGCGATGTCGATGCCGCAGGTCCATATCGTGAGCTATTGCGTCGATCTCGGCTATGGCCCGGCGGTGGGGTCGCAAATGCTGTCACTGATGCTTCTGGGCGGCGTGGTGTCACGACTGATCTCTGGGCTGATGGCCGACCGTTTGGGCGGGGTGCGCACGCTGCTGATCGGCTCGACCCTGCAATGTCTTGCGCTGTTCTTTTATCTGCCTTCGGGCGGGCTGACCTCGCTTTACGTGGTCAGCATGATTTTTGGCCTGGCCCAGGGCGGGATCGTGCCAAGCTATGCTGTGATCGTGCGCGAATACATGCCCAGCCAGGAGGCCGGTCGACGTGTGGGCTTTGTTTTGATGTCGACAATCGCGGGCATGGCGCTTGGCGGCTGGTTGTCAGGCTGGATCTATGACCTGACAGGCAGCTATCAGATGGCGTTTCTGAACGGCATTGCCTGGAATGCCCTCAACATCGGGATCATCGCGCTGATCCTGACGCGCACCCGAACCCGCCAGGCTCTGCTTGCCTGAAGAGGGCAATATTGAGTATTTTAGCCAAGAAGAAGCAGGGCTCCCGCATCTTCTTCTTGGTTCAAATACTCAAATCCGAAACCGGCCAAATGCGCGAGGTCGATGGTCTTACTCTTCGTGGATCACCTTGATATGGCGCTCGCCGCGGGCTTGGGCCAGAGCCATCTGTTTTTGACGCTCGCGAAAGCGCGCCTTGTCCTCTGTGGTGGTCTCATGGGTACAGTGATGACAGGCGACGCCCTCTTCGTATTCGGGCCGCCTTGTGTCTTCGGGCAGAATCGGGCGACGGCAGGCATGACAGAGCCGGTGCGGTCCCTCGCTCAGGCCGTGACCCACGGACACGCGCGCATCGAAGACAAAGCATTCGCCCTGCCATGTGCTTTGAGCCTCGGGCACCTCTTCGAGATATTTCAGAATGCCACCCTTGAGGTGATAGACATCGTCCACGCCCTGACCAAGAAGGTAGTTGGTGGATTTCTCGCAACGGATGCCGCCGGTGCAGAACATTGCGATCCGTTTGTTGTGAAAGCGGTGCTTGTTTTCCTCCCACCAGGCCGGAAAGTCGCGAAAGCTGGCGGTTTCGGGGTCGATCGCGCCTTTGAAGGTGCCAATCGCCACCTCGTAATCGTTGCGCGTGTCGATCACGGCCACATCGGGGCTCTCGATCAGGGCGTTCCAATCGCCCGGATCGACATAATGCCCGACCTGTGCAAGCGGGTCGACATCGGGCTGGCCCATGGTCACGATCTCTTTCTTCAACCGCACCTTGAGGCGGCGGAAGGGTTGATCGGCGCTGCTGCTTTCCTTCCACTCCAGATCGCCACAGCCGGGCAGGGCGCGGATATGCGCGATGACGCGGGCAATGCCGGCATCCGGGCCCGCAATCGTTCCATTGATCCCCTCGCGGGCGAGCAACAAGGACCCGCTTATCTTTTCGGCCTCGCAGAGCGCCAAAAGCGGACCCTGAATCGTTGCCGGATCATCAAAGCGGGTGAAATGATAGAGTGCTGCAATCTTGTACATGGCCCGCGATTTACCGATTTGGGCGCGCCGGAACAAGAGGGCAAAGTGGCGCCATTGACGCAAGCCCTGCGCCTGCGTACCCCTAGAGGGCAAAAGGAGATGCCCCATGACCCACGCCCTGATCGTGATCGACCTGCAAAACGATTTCTGCCCCGGCGGCGCCCTGGCCGTGACTGGCGGCGATGAGATCGTGGCTGGCATCAACGCCCTGATGGCCGAGTTTGCGGTTGTGATCCTGACACAGGACTGGCACCCGGCGGGGCATTCGTCTTTTGCCTCGTCGCATGGCAACAAGGCGCCCTTCGAGATGACCGAGATGCCCTATGGCCCGCAGGTGCTCTGGCCCGATCACTGTATTCAGGGCACGCCCGGTGCCGAATTTCACCAAGGGCTTACGACGACGCGCGCCGATGCCATCATCCGCAAGGGCATGAATCCGGCGATCGACAGCTATTCGGCATTTTTCGAGAATGACCACAAAACACCCACCGGGCTTGACGGCTATCTGCGCACGCGCGGGATAGACGCGCTGACGCTGGTCGGGCTGGCCACTGATTTCTGCGTCAATTTCTCGGCGGTGGATGCGGCGCGGTTGGGCTATTCGGTGAGCGTGCGGCGTGATCTCTGTCGTGCGATTGATCTTGATGGCTCTCTGGCTGCCGCAGAAACAGGCATGCACGAGGCCGGGGTCACCCTTAGATGACCCCGCGATGAACAGGCTTGGCGATCAAATCCGCGACTGCCGCCTTTGTGCCGCACGCTTTGCCGCCACCCAGACGCGTCACAGCCCGCGCCCTGTGGTCTGGTTTCGCCCCTCGGCGCGTCTGCTGATCGCAGGGCAGGCACCGGGGATGCGGGTGCATCAATCGGGCAAGCCGTTTGACGACCCCTCGGGCGAGCGTTTGCGCGATTGGCTGGGGCTGAGCGAGGCAGAGTTCTACGATCAATCCCGCGTCGCGATTGTGCCCATGGCATTTTGTTTTCCGGGCTATAACGCCAAGGGCTCTGACCTGCCGCCGCCACGCATTTGTGGCGAGACATGGCATGATCTTGTGATGCAAGAGCTTGGAAAGATTGACCTTACCATTCTTGTCGGCGGCTATGCGCATAAATATCACCTTGGTGTCAAAACCGGCGTGACCGACACGGTCAAGGGCTGGCGCGACCATGCACCGCGGCTTTTTGCCTTGCCGCATCCGTCCTGGCGCAATACCGCTTGGCTAAAGAAAAACCCGTGGTTCGAGGCCGAGGTTTTGCCCGAATTACGTGCGCAGGTTCAAAGGGTTATCAATGTCTGAACTTACCCGCCTTGACGCGGCTCATGCCGCGATGGAGGCCTCACCCGAGGATGCCACCGCCCGCATGCGATTCTATGAGACCCTCGCGGCGAGCGAGCTTTACCTGTTGCTGAAATCCGAACCTGAGGGCGAGGCGATTGACCCCGAAGTCTTTGATCTCTCGGACCATTCCTTTGTGCTGGTGTTTGATCAGGAGGCGCGGTTGAGCCGCTTCGCCAGTCGACCCGCGCCCTATGCCGCGCTGAGCGGGCGCACGATTGCCGCGATGCTGGCCGGGCAGGGGATCGGCCTTGGTGTCAACCTTGAGGTGGCGCCTTCGTCGATCCTTATCCCGCCCGAGGCGGTGGATTGGCTGGCCGAAACCCTGGGCACCGGCCCGTCAGAGATCGAGGCGCGGGTCGAGCGGTTTCATGCGCCCAAGGGCCTGCCTGAAAACGTTGTCGTTGCGCTGGATGCCCGGCTGGCCAGTGCCACCGGGCTGGCCTCGCTGGCCTATCTGGTGGGGGTCACCTATGACAGTGGCGCACAGGGGCATATGCTTGGGTTTGTCGATGCCGCAGCGGGCGCAGAGGCGGCCCTTGCACAGGCCGTGTCAGAGGTTCTCATCTTTTCCGGGCTTGAGGCCGCCGCGCTTGATGTGGCGTTTTTCGAGGCAAACGATCCGACGGCGGCACGGCTTTCGACCTACGGGCTGCGGTTCGATCTGCCGCAGCATGAGGCGCCTGAGCCTCGGCGCGCGCCGGGCTCGGACCCGGAAAAACCCCCGATCCTCAAATAGCGCCAAACACCCCGAGGGGCGGCTTAGTACCCCAGATCGCGGTCAACCAGATGCAAAAAAGGCTCACCCGCCTCGCCGCGACGGATATTTTCCGCGATCACCTGCGAGGCCGATCGTGGCCGCGTTTCCGAGGCGATATGCGGGGTCACGGTTACCCGTGGATGCGCCCAATAGGGATGCTCTGGTGGCAAAGGTTCCTGGCGGAACACGTCGAGCGTGGCATGCCCGACTTCGCCGCTCTCCAGAGCCGTCAGCAGGGCGCCATCGTCAATCAGCGGGCCGCGACCGGGGTTCACGATCACCGCGCCATGCGGCAGATAGGCCAGCGTTTCGGCGTTCAGAAGGTTTTCCGTATCACTGGTCAACGGTAGCAAAAGAACAAGGATATCCGCCACTTGCAGGGCCGCCCTCAGACCCTGATCGCCCGAGAGGCAGGCGATGCCGTCAATCTCTTTCTGGCTCCGGCTCCAGCCGGTCATGGGAAATCCAAGCTGGCCAAGCGCCTGCGCGCAGGCCTGACCAAGCGCGCCAAGGCCAAGCATGGTCACGCGCCGGTCCTGGGCCAGCGGCGGGATGTCCTTGCGCCAGATCCCGTCCTGCCCAAGTATATGTGCATCCATCCCAAGGTGATGGCGCAGCACATGGCCGGTGACCCATTCCACCATGCCCTGCGTCAGCCCATGATCGACCATGCGCGCCAGCGGCAGGTGCAGGGTCGGATTGCGGACCACGTCCTCGACCCCGGCCCAGAGATTCAAAACCGCTTTGGCGCGCGTAAAGGGGGCGAAATCCTCGATCCCGCTATTGGGGGCGTAGACGATGTAATCGACCTCATGCGCGGGCAGGTCGGTGGCAAGGGTGGCCTCGACGCCGGCCTCTGACAGGGCGGTTCTCAATGGGGTTTTGTAGGTTTCCCATTTCTCGGGACGGGCGGCAAAAAGGATGTTTGCGGGCATGAAAGATTACCTTGGTTTGTGAATATGTGCGCTCTGGACAAGGCCGAATCCGACCATCAGCACAAGCATGGCAGAGCCGCCATAGCTGATCAGGGGCAAGGGCACGCCGACCACCGGCATCAGCCCCATGACCATTGCCATATTGACCGAGAAGAACAGGAAAAACGTCATCGCCACCCCAAGCGTCAGCAGCGAGGAATAGCGATCACGGTTGGAGAGCGCGGTCGAGATGCAAAACACCAGAATGAGCGTATAAAGCCCGAGAATCGAAATCGCCCCGACAAAGCCGAACTCCTCGGCCAGCGTCACAAAGATGAAATCGGTGTGCTTTTCCGGCAGGAAGTTAAGCCGCGATTGCGTGCCCTGCATGAACCCGCGCCCCGTCCACCCGCCCGATCCAAGCGCGATCTTGGACTGGGTGATGTGATAGCCGGCGCCAAGCGGGTCATTGTCGGGATTGAGAAAGGTGTCGATCCGGCGATATTGATAGTTCTCAAGCATTTGCCAGGTGGTGCCCCGGCTTTCAAACACCGCAAAGACCAACCCCACAACGGCGGCGATCACCGTCGCGAAATAGGCCCAATGCACCCCGGCGATGAACATCATCACGCCCCCCGCCGCCAGCAACAGGATCGAGGTGCCCAAATCCGGCTGACGCAGAACAAGCGCGACCGGGAAAAGGATCATCGCCACCGGCAGGGCCACCCAAACCGGGCGCGACACCCGCGACATTGGCAACCAGTCGTAATAGGCCGCCAAAAGCATCACCAGCGTGATTTTCACAAGCTCCGAGGGCTGCAACCGCATGAACCCGATATCAATCCAACGTTGCGCGCCTTTGCCCTCGATCCCGAACAGAGCCACCGCGATCAAAAGCGCGACCGAGATCAGATAGGCCAGCAGCGACATGTTGCGCCAGAACCAGATCGGCACCATTGCCACCATAAGCATGATGGCAAAGCCAAGCGCAAAACGTTTCATCTGCGGCTCGGCCCAGGGCGACAACGCCCCCCCGGCAACCGAATAGAGCATCAGAAACCCAACCCCCGCCACGGCCATCAACAAGACCACAAGCGGCCAGTTGAGGTGAAGCATCTTGCCCGGCCCCGTGGGGGTGGTCTTGACGGTATATTCAAGATAGCTCATGCGCGATCCTTGCCGTCAGGCCCGGTTTCGGGGCGCGCCCGGCGCAGCTTTTCCTGAAGGGTCTTGATGCGGCCGCGATCGGCGGCGGGATAGGCGTCAAGCGGCGGGTCCTCACCGTAAAGCGCCTGAAGGGTGATGTCGCGGGCAATCGGCGCGGCGGCGGTTGATCCGCCACCACCATGTTCAACGACCACGGCGACGGCCACCTTTGGCGCGTCAAAGGGCGCAAAGTTGACGAACAACGCGTGATCGCGCCGCTCCCAGGGAAGGTCGCGGTTGTTGACCACGCCGCTGGCACGCTCGCCCGCGGTGATATTGCGCACCTGGCTGGTGCCGGTCTTGCCGGCCATGCGAAAGGCATCGTCGATGATCCGGCTGCGATAGGCGGTGCCGCGATTGCTGTTGGAGACCGCGAACATCGCCTTGCGCACCTCGCGCATCAGGTTTTCGTTCAGGCCAAGCGTGTCGCCATGCCCGGTGGGTTGTTCCACCCCGTCGATTGATTTGATCAGCCGCGGCGTCACTGCCCGGCTTGTGGCGATCCGCGCGGTCATCACCGCCAGTTGCAAAGGCGAGGCCAGCACGAAGCCCTGACCGATGGCGGTGTTCACACTGTCGCCAATCATCCAGGGCTGGCCCCGGTTGGCCTGTTTCCACTCTCGCGTCGGTGCAAGGCCCTTGGCGACGCTGGTCATCGGCAAGTCAAATTGTACGCCAAGGCCAAGACGCTCGGCCATGGCGCTTATTTTCTCGATACCGGTGCGCAGGGCCATTTCATAATAGTAGATGTCACAGCTTTCGCGCAGTGAGCGATGCAGATCGACATTGCCATGCCCGCCCCGCTTCCAGCAGTGAAACCGGCGCCCGCTGATCTCCGCGTAGCCGGGACAATAGACCGTATCGTCAAGCGCGACCTGCCCGTCCTCAAGCGCCGCCAATGCCGTGACCATCTTGAAGGTCGATCCGGGCGGATAGATCCCCTGCACCGCCTTATTGGGCAACGGGCGATAGGGATCGTCAAGCAGGGCCCGATAATCGGGTACGGAAATGCCGCGCACGAAAAGGTTGGGATCATAGCTTGGGGCCGAGGCGCAGGCCAGAAGATCGCCGGTGTCGCAATCAATCACCACCGCCGCAGCACTTTCCCCCTCAAGGCGCGCATTGGTATAGGATTGCAGGGCGTTATCCAGCGTCAGCTGCATATCGGCGCCGGGCTGGCCCTCCTGGCGGTCAAGTTCGCGCATCACCCGGCCTGCCGCGTTCACCTCGACGCGGCGGGTGCCGGCGCTGCCGCGCAACAGGTTTTCGCGCTTGGCCTCAAGCCCGATCTTGCCGATCTGGAACCGGGGCAGACGCAAGAGCTGTTCCGGCGCGTCGATCCGCTCAAGATCCTTGTCACTCACGGTGCCGACATAGCCGACCACATGCGCGTAATCACTGTTTGCCGGATAGCGCCGCGACAGGCCCACCTCAGGCAGCACACCGGGCAGGGCGGGGGCATTTACCGCAACACGGCTTATCGCGCCCCAGCTGACGCGGTCGGCGACGGTGACAGGGGTGTCGCCGCGCAACTCGCGCAGGTCGCGGCGCGCGCGCTCAAGCTCGTCAGGATCAAGCTCGACCAGCTTGGCAAGCCGGGCGATCACCGCATCCACATCGCCCGCCTGTTCGCGGGTCATGGTGATCCGGTAACTTGGGATGTTTTCGGCGATCACCGCGCCGTTGCGGTCAAACAGGCGGCCACGGGTGGGCGGAATGAGTTGAATATTGATGCGGTTTTCATCGGCCAGAAGGCGAAACTGATCGGCCTGTTCGACCTGCATATAGCGCATGCGCAGCGCCAGAACGCCCATCACCCCGGCCTGGAGCCCGCCAATCACAAGCCCGCGCCGGGTTATGCGCCGCTGGCTTTCAGCGGTATCGCGGCCCGGGCGTCTCATATCCGTTTGCCCATGGCATCAATGTCTCCGCGTGTCAGCTTGCGCACGCCCATGACCGTATGCGACAGGAAGGCAACCACGGGATAGATCATCAGCGTGAACACCAGCTGCATCAGGCTCAGGCCAAGCGGGGCCTGATCAACCATCAGCACCGCCAGCACCAGACGATAGGCCAGGGTGATCCCCACCAGGGTGCTTGCGACCGAGGCCCATTCGGCGGCAAAGCTGAGGTCGCGCAGCATCGGCGCGCGGTTGCGCAGGGTCTCGGCGCCCATGACGACAAAAGCCGCCCAAAGCCCCGGCGGGCGCTGGAACAACAGATCCATCGCAAGCGCCACCAGCGCGATCAGCAGGATTGGCACATAATCGGGACGCCGCAGAACCCAGGCAAAGGTGATCGCCAGAATGAGATCAGGCCCGGCCCAATTCGATGGCTGTATGTTCATCGGCAAAAGATGCACGAATATCAAGAAGGTACACAGCATGAGGTAGAGCGCGCGCATCAACCAGTAGCGCTGAATGAAACGATCAGCCATTGCTTGCCTCCGTCGCTTGCGGGGTATCGGGGGCCTGTTCGTCGGGCAACAGAACCGGCGCAATCAGCTGACCGGGATCGGTCAGGTCCTCGTGCCCGTAACTGCGCAGCACACGCAGAAATTCCAGCCGCTCGTAATCGGCGGCAATGCGCACACGCATCCGGCCGCCGGGGTATTCGGCCAGCTGGCCAATCAACAGACCGGCGGGAAATACCCCGCCATCGCCCGATGTCAAAATCCGGTCACCGGGGCGCACCTGATCGGGATCCTCGATAAAGTCGATCGGCGGGGCCGCGCTGTTGTCACCGATCAAAAGCGCCTGTTGCCCCGAGGGCTGGATCGTGACCGGAACGCGGCTTGAGGTATCGCTGAGCAGGATCACCCGCGCGGTGTTGTTGCCCACGCCCGAGATGCGCCCGACAAGGCCAAGCCCGTCCATCGCCGCCCAGCCATCCATGATGCCATCGCGCGCGCCGACATTGATCAGCACCGATTGGCGAAACGGCGAGCCGCTATCGGCCATCACGACGCCGGTGATAAAGGTCATGCGCGGATCAAGCTGCACGTTGTTGAGATCAAGCAGCCGGGCATTTTCCTGTTCAAGCTGAAGCGCGGCCTCTTTCCATGCCTTCATTTGCTGCAACTCGCGACGCAGCTCCTGATTTTGCTGGTACATGCGCTGATAGCTTTGGAAATCGCGCAGGATATTGACCGTCCCCGTGACCGGCGCCATCGCCCAGTCAAAGCTGGGCACGACCCGATCCACCACCTGCGCGCGAAACCGCTCGACCCGCGGGCTGTCGATCCGCCAGACAAGGAAAAGCCCGAGAAGACACAGCAAGACAACCCCCAAAAGCAAACGCTTGAGCGGGCCGGTGTAATCGTCGCCTTGTCCTCGGTCTTTTGCCAAAGAATCCCCCTTTGAGGTAAAAGGTGGGCGTCCTAGCTGTCGTAGTCAATCGCGTGGCGCAATTGCTTTTCGAACTCCAGCGCCTTGCCGGTGCCAAGGGCCACGCAATTCAGGCTGTCATCGGCAATCGACACCGCCAGCCCGGTCTGCTCGCGCAGCGCCAGATCAAGATCACCCAAAAGCGCACCGCCCCCGGTCAGCATGACGCCGCGATCGACGATATCGGCGGCCAGATCGGGCGGGGTCGCTTCAAGCGCGGTCATCACCGCCTCGCAGATTTGCTGTACCGGCTCGGCAAGCGCCTCGGCGACCTGTGCCTGGCTGATTTCGGTTTCTTTTGGCACACCATTCAAAAGATCGCGCCCGCGCACCTGAATCGACGTGCCGCGGCCATCGTCGGGCATGCGCGCGGTGCCGATGCTGGTCTTGATCCGCTCGGCGGTGGATTCACCGACCAGCAGGTTCTGTTGACGGCGCAGATAGTTGATGATCGCCTCATCCATGCGGTCGCCCCCCACCCGCACCGAGCGCGCATAGACGATATCGCCAAGCGACAGAACCGCCACTTCGGTGGTGCCGCCACCGATATCGACAACCATGTTGCCGGTCGGATCGGTGATTGGCATGCCGGCGCCAATCGCCGCCGCAATCGGCTCGGCGATCAGACCCGCACGCCGTGCCCCGGCCGACAGCACCGATTGACGAATCGCGCGTTTTTCAACCGGCGTGGCGCCATGGGGTACACAGACGATGATCTTGGGTTTGGAAAAGGTCGAGCGTTTGTGGACCTTGCGGATAAAGTGTTTGATCATCGCCTCGGCGGTGTCAAAATCGGCAATCACGCCTTCGCGCATCGGGCGGATCGCCTCGATGCTGCCGGGGGTGCGCCCCAGCATGAGCTTGGCATCTTCGCCCACGGCAAGCACTTTGCGTACGCCGTCCTTGACGTGATAGGCCACGACCGACGGCTCTGACAGGATGATGCCACGGCCCTTGACATAGACCAGCGTATTCGCCGTCCCCAGATCAATTGCCATATCCGCAGCAAACAGACTGGGAATTTTGTGAAAAATCGACATGTGTGCCTAGCGTCCCGTCGTAAAAATAGAGTAATCGCACCGCGACTCGGGGTCGGGTGCCGGTGGCACTTATAGGGGGCGGGTGGTTCGGGCGAAAGGGCCTGTTTGAGTGCGGTAAGCGTCAACCTGCCGCCGAATTGCTTGATAGAGCATGGTCCGGGCCCCGAGCACGCCGGTTTCGCCCCTCCTAACCGTTGAGATGATCGAGCCGCGCGCGCACTGACAGGCCATGCGCTTCAAGGCTTTCGCTGATCGCCAGCGTTTCGGCCGCCGGGCCAATCGCGCGCAGCGCTTGGGGCGTCATTTTGGCAAGCGTGGTGCGTTTGACGAAATCCATCACCGACAGACCGCTGGAAAACCGCGCCGAGCGCGCGGTCGGCAGCACGTGATTGGGCCCACCGACATAATCGCCAATCGCCTCGGGCGTCCAGGCCCCGAGGAAAATCGCCCCGGCATGGGTAATCTTGTCGCACAGGGCATCGGGATCGGTCACGCAAAGCTCAAGGTGCTCGGGCGCGATCCGATTGCTGAGCGCGGCGGCATGATCGAGATCGGGCACAAGGATGATCGCGCCGAAATCGCGCCAGCTTGCCCCGGCGATGGTGCGCCGCTCCAGCGTTTCAAGGTGGCGCTCGATTGCCGCACTCACCGCCTTGGCAAGAGCGGCGTCATCGGTGATCAGGATGGATTGCGCGCTTTCGTCATGCTCGGCCTGGCTCAGCATATCAAGCGCGATCCAGTCGGGGTTCTGGTCGCCATCCGCAATGACCAGAATCTCTGACGGCCCGGCGATCATGTCGATCCCGACCTTGCCGAACACCCGGCGTTTGGCGGCGGCGACAAAGGCGTTGCCGGGGCCGGTGATCTTGTCGACCGGGGCGATGGTTTCGGTGCCATAGGCAAGGGCCGCAATCGCCTGTGCGCCGCCGATGCGATAAATCTCGTCAACCCCGGCGATCTGCGCGGCCAGCAGGACAAGCGGATTGGCCTGACCATCCGGCGTCGGCACCACGATCGCAAGCCGCCCGACCCCCGCCACCTTGGCGGGAATGGCGTTCATCAGCACCGAGGACGGATATGAGGCAAGCCCGCCCGGCACATAGAGCCCCGCCGCGCTGACCGGGGTCCAGCGCCAGCCGAGTGTGGCGCCGTTCGGCTCAACCCAGCTTTGATCTTCAGGCATCTGACGGGCGTGATAGGCGCGAATGCGCTCTGCCGCCAATTCCAGCGCAGCGCGTTCATGATCCGGCACCTGCGCAATCAGATCGGCCATCTCTTGTGGTGAAAACCGCAGGGTTTCAGGCGTCAGATCAAGGCGGTCAAATTTCGAGGTCAGCTCGATCACCGCCGCGTCGCCGCGCGCGCGCACATCCCTTATGATGCCCGCCACGATGTCATCCACATCGGGGCTGTCCTCGCGCTTGGCGCTGAGCAGGGTCTGAAACCCGGTTTCGAAACCGGGATCGGTGGCGTTCAAGAATACGGGCATGTCGGGTCTCCTGTCAGGCGTGACATAGCCCGAGTGCTGTGGAGGCTCAAGGCGGATCAGGTCTCTGGGCGGCCTGTATATCAGTCGTGGGCCGGGGCCTTGCCCGAAGGCGCACGGTAGGGGCGGGTGACATCCTTGAGCGTCACTTCAAGCGCCTCGATCTCAAGCCGGATCGCGCCGTCGCCCGCAAGCGTCAAAAGAACATGGCCCGCACCTTCTTCGCCGGGTTCGAAAGTGATCGACAGCAGCGACAGAATGGTATCGCGGTCGGTGCGGTCGATGCCCTGACTGGCAATGCGCAACACATTGTCGATCACCAAAAGCGATTGCACCCGTTCGGGGGCATGGCGATCCTGGCCCGGATCTTCCCAGCGGAACCGGTTCACCAGAAGCGCAAAGCGCCGCTCGCCGACGCGCCAGGTCATCTCGGTGATCGGAAACACCGCATCCTGGGCCAGCGTTGAAATCACCTTGAGGTCATCAAGGTCAAACGCCCCGAGGTTCAGCGGCGCCTCGCGGCCATCCTCGAATTTTGCGTCCTCGGTCATCGGTCCGACACCCGTTCGATCCTGGCTCCGACGCCTTCGAGCTTGCTCACGACATGCTCATAGCCGCGATCAAGATGGTAAACGCGGCTTACGATGGTTTCGCCTTCCGCCGCGAGCCCCGCCAGAATAAGCGAAACGCTGGCGCGCAGGTCGGTCGCCATCACCGGGGCGCCCTTGAGGCGGTCAACGCCGGTTACCGTAGCCGTGCCGCCATGCACCTCGATATTGGCCCCCATCCGGATCAATTCCGGCGCATGCATGAAGCGGTTCTCGAAAATCTTTTCCTCCAGAACCGATGTGCCCTCGGCGGTACACATCAGTGCCATCATCTGGGCCTGAAGGTCGGTGGGAAAGCCGGGGAAGGGTTCGGTCACCACATCGACCGCCTTCACCCGGCCGTTCTTGTGGCTGACCTTGAGGCCCTTTGCGGTTTCTTCAACGCTGACACCGGCCGCGTCCAGCTTTTCGCAGAACGCGCCAACAAGGTCGATCCGCCCGCCCAAAAGTTCGACCTCGCCACCACAAATGGCGGGTGCCAGCATATAAGTGCCAAGTTCGATCCGGTCGGTCACAACCGGATGAGTGGCGCCACCAAGGCGATCAACGCCCTGGATGGTGATGGTGTGGGTGCCTTCGCCCTCGATCTGCGCCCCCATGCGGCGCAGGCATTGGGCAAGGTCAACAATCTCGGGTTCGCGGGCGGCATTCTTGAGCACGGTCGTGCCCTTGGCCAGCGTCGCCGCCATGAGCGCGTTTTCGGTGGCCCCGACCGACACGATCGGGAAATCCACCACGCCACCGCGCAAGCCGCCGGGCGCGCGCGCATGCACATAGCCGTCTTTCAACTCAAGCTCCGCCCCCATCGCCTCAAGCGCCTTGAGGTGAAGATCGACAGGGCGCGCGCCAATCGCACAGCCCCCCGGCAGCGACACAACCGCATGCCCGTCGCGCGCAAGCATCGGCCCCAGCACAAGGATCGAGGCGCGCATCTTGCGCACGATGTCATAATCGGCGACGTGATTGTCCAGGGCATGGCTCGACATCACAAGAACCTGCCCCCCCTGCAATTGTGACACCTCGGCGCCAAGCGATTGCAAAAGGGTCGTCATCGTCTTGATGTCCGACAGGCGCGGCGCATTGGTCAGGGTCAGTGGCTCTTCACTCAAAAGCGTGGCAGGCATCAGCGTCAGACAGGCATTCTTGGCCCCCGCGATGGCGATCTGCCCCTTGAGCGGGCCATTGCCCGTAACGATAATCGAATCCATCTGCTCTACCCTTTGTCCTCGTTCCCGGTCACCCGATCGCCCGGCGTATCATCCGTGCGGGCGCGCATCTGGGCCTTACGCCGGGCAAGATTGGCCTTCAATGCCGATTTTAGCCTGTCTTCACGGGTCTGGCCTTGTTTGGAGTCGGTTTTTTGGGATTGTTTTTTGCTCATACCGCTTCTTTACAGCAGCAATGAAAAACCGTCCAGTTACCCCTTGCGCCACACGCAATTAGGGGCTAATCAGCCCGCCACAGTGTGCTGCTGTAGCTCAGTGGTAGAGCGCGTCATTGGTAATGACGAGGTCGGGAGTTCAATCCTCCCCAGCAGCACCATAAAATCACCCCTAAATTCAATAAGTTATGATAAATCAAGGGCCTAGGTGCGCCCATTGTGTTAGTTTTTGTGCTATACGTAGCTAACACAAAATCGCATAAGGCTGATTTCATCATGACGCATCAACTTCCTCAGGTCCCCGGTATACAGCAGCGCGGGACCACCTACCATTTCAAACTGCCAATCCCCAAGGCCATCCGCGATCTGTATAACGGCAAGCCCGCATGCCGGGGCACAATGAAAACCGCTGATCCGAAGGAAGCGGAAAAACAGGTGCGCCGACAGCGGACCATTTTTGACGAACAGGTTGAAAAGCGAAAGCGCGACGCCGACTTGAAGCGGCTAGCCGAACTACTGACCGAAGACCAACGCGCCGCCCTAGACGCCATATGGGGCGCAGGACAGATCACGGGCCATCTGGAAGGCTGCGCAAAGCGGCTGCATTCCTGACCGCTGGTATCGGTGCCACAGATACCGTCCCAGATGAAGAAACGGACGCAGAGACGCAACCGCAGCAAAGAGCGCAAGAGGCGTCAGGCCGCGCCTATCGCGACTCCTATGTAGCAGAGATACGGGGGCCAAGCGCATCGCAGGTGCCTTGCATGTTGAACTACCCGACGAAATCCCCGGCGTCGATGAAGGCGTGATCGGCCTGCGCGACGTTGCGGACAAGTTTCTAGACTCCAAGGACTACACGACGCACAACCGCGAAAAGGTACTGTACACGCTTCGCAGGTGGTCTGAATTCCACGGGGATATTCCTATTGAACAGATCGAGAGAGCGCATATCCACCAATTTGATGAAGCGCTGAAACAGTTGCCCCCGGCAACGGGTGATCACCGCAAATTGTCGATTCAGGACTCGATCAAGCGCGGAAAGAAAGAGGGCAAGAACCCTGTCGGAGTAAAGACCCGAGAAACGTACTTGCTACATCTGAAAAGCTTGACCGCTTACGCGGTCGATACCCTCGGGGCGATCAAGGCAGACCCCTTCGCCGGATACACAACCGACAAGCCGAAACTGCGCGCCAGCGAACGTAAGAAGGGCAAGCGCAAACCATACTCACCAGAACAGGTGCGCCAGATCATTGATTATAGCCGGTCCACATTTGACCAGGCTACGGTGGATCATTGGTTGCCGTTCCTTGCCGCCTATACCGGTGCACGGCTAGAAGAACTCGGACAGTTGACCGTGGAAGACGTGGTATTGATCGGCAACATGCATTGCATCCGCATCACTGATCTGGACCCGGCCCAGAAGGTGAAGAACTACCACAGTCTGCGGACCCTACCCATTCCGTCTGTTATCTCAAATGCCGGATTCTTGGACTACGTCGAAGAGCGCCGCAAGGCGGGCGGGCGTATGCTTTTCCAAGGGACCTATTCAGACAGAAGAAAGAGGGCGCGCCTTCAAGAGGTCCGGCCCGACAAGCGCGGGCGTTTTATGTCGCTGTACGGCCAGCGGTTCGCCCGCAAGGTTCGCGAACAGCTCGAATTGACAGAAGAGGGCATGACCTTCCATAGCCTGCGCCATAGTTGGGCGGACGCCGCATGGCGTGCCAAGATTGATCCGGAAATCCGCCGGATGATTGCGGGGCGGCTGGAAGACGCGGACCCGACAGAAGCCGGTTACGGTGGCGACGATCTGCTAGCGGAAAAACTGGAAGCGTTGGAGGCGGTGGCGAAGTTCGTTGCCTAGTTGTCCGGTTCGGTATCGTCCGCGTCAGCGGACGTGCCGCCCCAATGCCAGACGGCAACTTTGCATTCTCGCGCCGATAAAGGGCCTTCAACATTTCTTCCCTGTCACCTTCCAGCGGATCGGTCTTGTCTTCCCTGAACCCTGAGGGTGTCAGCCCAAGTTCCTGTCGCCGCTTTTCGGTCTTGGCGGCGTGAATGCCCAGCCGGTTGCCGGGGCTGCGATGTTCATATGCCATTGGTCTGTTCCTCAGTTGTTGGCCTTCGCCGCCCGCTGGGCCGCGCTGAATCCTTCGGCGGTCACCTGCTTCTGGGTGCGGCGGAAGCTGTCCGCGTCCGGCGTCTGGATGTTGTAAGTGGGCGCATAGTTCAGCATCTGGCCCGCGCCGCCGTTCGCGCCGCCGTTCAGTTCCACCGGGATTGAACGATTACGGCTGAGGGGGACAACGGCTTCTGACTGGTGGAGGATTGCAGGGATACCCCCGCCCGCTGCATTGGGGGTCACGCCCCCTTCAGCGAAGTGAGGGGCGTTCTTGAACGCAGCCGCCGGGACGGCGCTACGGGCAACCGCCTGCGTCGAATATCCACCCTCAGAGAAGAGTCCGGCGAGGAAACCGCCGTCACCACCGCCACCGAACAGACCGGACAAGAGGCCACCGCCGCCGGAACCGGAACCGCCCAAAAGACCGCCGAAAAGCTCGCGGTTAGCGAGCCTCGCGGCCAAATCGGCCATCGTCGCGAGAATGGAGTCGGCAAGCCGCTCGAAGTCGAACTTGCCCGTCTGGGCGAACGCGCTGATTTCATTGGACAGGCTGTCCAATACTTCGACTTCGATCTGATCGGCGGCTTCCTGATAGGACGGCACAGCGTTCAGCCATCCCTGCGCCCCGGCATTCGCGGCCTTGCGCATCTCGTTTGCGGTCTTCTGTGCTGCGTCGATCTGCCGAATAAGCGCTTCCGTTGTGGCGTCCACGGCACCGCCCATGGTCATCTGCGCCTCAGCCATCGCACGGGCGCCTTCGCAGGCCTCGAACTGGCGAGAGGCGACAAGTTCAAGCGCCAACTTCTCTTCCTGAAGACTGGTCAGACGGCCCCGAAGGGACTCGGTGAGGTCTTCAACTGCCTGCCGTTCGGCGTTCAGGGCGGTAGTGCGCCCGGAGCCGGAACCGGACCCGCTACCGCCCCCGCTGGTACTAGCGCGCGCGGCCTCACGGGTGGCGGCGCGGGCCTTGTCCAACTCGGAATCGAGACGCAGACCCTCTTCAAACTGGAAACGCTCTGCTTCGATAAGCTGCTTCTGCAAGAATCCAGCGACTCCGCCCTGTGCGTCTGCGGCCTGTTCGCGGGCGGCGAATTCCTGTTCCTTCTGGAAGCGGATACGGGCGGTTGCGGCTTCCTTGACGCTCTTGCCCGCCTGAAGCGCGGTCAGTTCGGCGGACTTCGCGACGTTGTCAAACACACCCCCACCGATGGACGCCAGAGCCGCGCCGATTGCGTTAATCTCTGCCCTCACGCCTGACATGGCAGCGGCCCAATTGTCGGTCTGTCCCGTGGCACCTGCGATAGCGTCGGCGGCGCGGTTCATAAACTGCTGAAGGGCGTCGGACTCGTTGGACAGTTCAATCATGTTGATTGCCGCTGCGCGGAGTTCGGGCGGGAACTGACTGAGTTCGATTCCGGCGTCTTCGGCGTGGCGGATGATTGCGCGGAGTGCTTCCCGCTGTTCTTCAAACGTGGTCGCGCGGCCTAGCCTCAGAAGAACACCTTCGAAGTCTGCGGCGGCGGCGCGGCTGATCTTGAAATCAGAGGCAATGTTCTTGATGCCGTTGGAGTACAGCTCCGCTGCGCCCTTCGCCTGCTTATACCGATGTTCAATGAACCCGAGTTCTGCGACCTGAGCCTTCAGCGCGTCGATAATCTCGCCCCGGCGCAACTCTGCCTGTGCGATAGCCAACTCACGGGCGCGGGTTGCGGCAGTGCCGTACTTCTCGGCAAGCTGAGCCGCGTCCATTTCGAGAATGTCCAGCGTTGCGGACAGGTCCGTTGAAAGGGTGCTCAGGGTATCAAGCTGGCGCTTGAGGGACTCGGTGGCGACTTCGGCGTCAAAGGCGCTCATTGCCCACTGTGCCAGAGCCGCGCCCCCGGCGATGATGCCAATCGTGGCGAGAGAAACCGGGTTGATCATGGACAGGAAGCCACTCTTCAGCGTGGACAGGATAGAGGCCCTGTCGCCCATCATGTTCAGCACCTGCGACACCTGCGTACCCTGTTGAATGGCGAGCAACAGGGGTGACTGACCAGAGGCCAGTATGACCCCAATGTCGTTGAACTGTGCGGCCATGTTCGCCGTGTGCATCCCGCTGACGCGGGCCTTCCCTGCATAAACTGTCGCTGCGTTGCCAGCCGCCAGAAGCGACTGACTTGCGGTCTCGCGTGCCTGAGCCGCCCTTGCCGCTGACAAGGCCCCGGCGTCTTCAAGCTGCTTGATTTCGCGAAGTGCCTGTTCATAGCGCTGGCTGTTCGCAAACAGGGGGTCATGCGCGGCGCGGAGACGTTCAAGGGCAGTGGTGCGGGTGCGGGCAGATGCCGCCGCCTGTTCTTCGGCACGTGCCGCTGCGATGGACTCGGCCCGGAGTCGCTCTGACTCTCTGGACGTTCTGTTAAGCTCTGATGCCAGATCGGCATAGGCGGCGCGGGCTTCCCTTACGTCCAGCCCGGACGTCGCGTTGGTGAGGCTGGTGCGGAGACGGTCGAGACCGGCTTCGAGGCGAGCGAGTCCGGTGGTGTCACCTAGGGAAAGAAGGCGCTCACGCAGCCTGCTAGCCTGATCCGTCGAGACGCGGAGAGAGTTCGCAGACTGAATTGCCAACTTCCTGATATTTTCGGCGGCGCGGTCGGATGCACGGGCGGTCCCGTCTACGCCCTTAGCGGCGTTCTGGGCCTCGCGGGTGACTTCGCGGAGTCCGCTGTTATCGGCGCGGCGCAGGGACGTGAAAGCGCCTGCGCTGTCCTCTTCAGGGTCACGGACGGCGCGGCGGACGCTTTCGATAGCGCCACGGAATTCGGATGCGCCCCGCTTGGCGGCGGCGGCGTCGATCTTGAGTCTGAGTTCGTGGGTTTCGGCCATATATTGGGCCTTCCTTGTTCTTGGTTGCTGGAAAAGGGCGACAAGAGGCAGGGCATCCAGTGGCAGCCAAAACGGCCTGCCTCTTGTCGGAGGGACACTCGCCGGGAGAGGGTCGGCGGTGACTGCTGGAGATGGGGACAGATTACCACAGGACCCGCGAGGCACCTAGAAAACGGGCAAAACGGGTCACGGCGACTGCAACTATTTTTCACGGAAAATGGTCACAAATTTCTGGCGATTTGCGATTCCGAATAGGGGTGGTCCCGTTCCCGGCGGGTCCCTTTAATCTGAAATCTTACATCCGGCGGAAGATTTGCCCAGTGCAACGAAACGGCCCGAATGCAACGAAAACGGGGCGCAGGGGCAACAATCGGTTGCAGTGCACGGTTTGACAGGTTGTACGCAGCTATCTAAGTAGCCCCCGGCCGCGATTCAGGCCCACCCCTGGGAGGCGAGCCCTATAACACTTTGATAATACGTGATAAAGTGGTGATTCTCAAGGCCTTATTGCCGTGAAGCCTGCTCACGCAGGCCACGGGCGGTATGCCCCCGCCGCCATACTGCCAAGCTTCCTATGTCATGTTATGTCGAGACGTCTACGCAGCCGCCAGTCTCTTGCGCAAATTGGCCACGCTGGAAGGGTGCCAACGCTTCTTACGTGCCGTCCGAATCCCTCGCCGATTCAGTTCATCGGCTTGCTGTTGAAGCGTCTTGAATCCGTTCTGTTCGAGGTCTTCGAGAGTGTCGGCGAGGTCGGCGGCGAAGGCCTCTGCCTTGTTTGCTGCTGACCGCCGTGAGGCGGTGTTGCCCTTGCCAGCGCGCCTCAGGGCGTTAGCCCCATTGGGGTTACCGAACACGGCTCCACGGGCCTTCTTGGCCTGCATAGCGGCCTTGGTCCGTTCGCTGATCATCTTGGATTCCTGTTGCGCCAAAACCGCCATGATACCAACGGTGAAAGGGGATGCATCGGGCATATCGCAGGCGGTAAAATCGGCCCCAGAGTCCTGTATTTTGAGGAGAAAAGCGGCATTTCGGCTGAGGCGGTCCAACTTGGCAATGACCAGCTTTGCACCGTGAACGCGGGCGGCTCTGAGGGCCTTTTCCAGTTCGGGGCGGTCATTGTCGCGGCCCGATTCAACCTCTTGGTACTCTGCCACTGTGACCGCGTTAGCGGTCTTGGCATAGGCCGCGATAGCCGCCCGCTGGGCTTCCAGTCCAAGGCCGCTACGGCCCTGCTTTTCGGTCGATACCCGGATGTAAGTCACGATCTTCACGCCCAATCCTCCATTTACAAACTGGCCTAGGATTCCGTAGTCCAGAATATATGGGCGCGGATTATGATTCTCAAGTTTTTTCAATGGTTTAAGGTGAGTATTTCGGGAAACAGTGCGTTTCCGTGAGTTTCAAATGTTCGCGCTAAGTTCGTGATTATCGTTCGGCATGCAATCGTATATAAATGTGAGTGCTGCTCTTCGACTCGCGCATGGCGACTGCGGGGTGTTTTTGCGGGGATGCTGAGTACGGATTATCCGCCCCGGAAAAAGCTCGCACCGGCGGCGGCACCGTTACTTGCCGTTTCCATGTCTTTGTCTTCGAAGCGGCGGAATGCGCCGATAAATAAAACGACTGTGATAGCGGTAATAGAGGTGACCGGAGCACCGATCATTGCCACGGAAAACGCCGGGTTTGCGAAAAGGAACGGCCCCCAAAAAGCATTGTGAACCAAATGCCAGAGGACTCCAGCCATGCCCAAGATGACGATAACTCCGGTGGCAACCGCAAGCCATTTGATGATGTACCTTTGTCGCACCTCACGGTGGCTGAAACGCCGCAATGCTGCTTCTGCTTCCAGAAGCTCAAATTCCAATTCGTCGCGTCGGTTCCCACGCCCGCCACTGGTCGTCCCTAGGTCAGGATCAATGTTCGGAATATCGTCAGACATGCGCCTGCTGTTGCGCCTGCTTTGCGGTCTGCAAGCGCCTTGGGATCGGTCGTGATGCCCAGCTTGCCCAGCCGGTTGACCGGGATGATATAGGTACGTGCCAGTCTTTCCGTTTCCGGGTCCTGAATCTTATTCAGGGCGGTATCGTCGGGACGTCCGTTATCCGACAGATGCCCGTAGTACCCCAGAATTTCCTGCCGGTTGAACTCGCGTTCCTCGTGCATCGTCACAATGTCGCCCGTCTGAATGCCCCGGCGGATCGCATCCCGCAACGCCTCGACCTGCTGCCGGTCGGTATCCAGATGCCCCATGCGGACGTCCATGTTGTCTTCAAGAAGCTCACGCATGTACTGCCGAACGGGGACGTCACTGAACAATCCCGCGTCCTGCGCGATTTCACCAGTCACCGCAAAAATCGCAGCGACACGGACCACCCGGCGGGCAGAAGACCCCGGCGCAAGGTCGGCCCAGTCATCCATGATGCCGCTCACGTGGCGACGGACTTCATCCCTACCAATACCTGCCAGCGCCTCAGCAAACACCGGCGCGGTGACTCCGTCGATCGCCCGTTCCCGGTCATCGCCTGACAAGACCTTGATCGCTGCCAGCTCATCGCTGTCCGGTTCAAGTTCCGCCGCGCTGCTGAAGTTGACGGAAAAGGTCCGGGCAATGGTGCCAGTCTTCGTATCGACGCCCGCCGCCTCGAACACACGCAGCATGTCACGCTCGGCAGAGGTCACGAAACAGGTGCGCCATGACCGAGTCCGCCGGGTGCCGCCGTCCGCCGTCCCACGTCCCCGACCCATGCCTTCAGCCCACTGCATCAAAACGGGCTGCTTTTCGTTTGCGTCCAACTTCGATGCGCCGTCTTCATCCTGAACACATACCGCGCCGTTGGCCTGTTCGGCCTTGGTCTCGACATAAGCAGACGTCGCGTCCGCCTTGCTAAACAGCCCAGTTCCATCGGGCGGCGCGTGGTGCGCGGCCCCGGCCCCGGCCTTCCCGGCGGACGTCTTCCCACGCCCGCCGTCGCCTTTATGGGCGAGAAGGATAGACACATCGTTTTCGATGTAATCCACCATCATACCGACAAGGCCGGACAGATAACCGGGTATGAATACTTGCCATTGAGGCCCGTCAGGGCGGTGGTCGCGTACAAATGGTGGTTTTCCAGCGTGCCCCGCGTCTTCCCGCTAACGCGGGCCTTGGGATCAAGGATGTACCGGACGTCGCCCGCATTCACTACACGCCCCGTGGGCGAGACCTAGGTGTTACCGTACCATCCGCCCTTATAAACCAAGACGGCCTCATTGTCGGTCTGTACAGCCTTGAAAAGGGCCACCATGACAGGCGCCTTCGCCATGGCGTCGATTTCGAGTCCGGGCGGGTTCTGAAACCCCTGCGCCATAACGGCCATCGCCCAAGATCCAGCCACGGACCTTCATTGCCGTTTCCATCAGTAACACCTGCTCTTCCTCCGCGCCAAAACGCACGGATGTTAACAATGCAGGTGGGTCAATTTTAGATGATCATACCCGACCCAAGTGGGTCACTTTTGCATGCTGATTCACACCTCTCACCTGCACTGAGTCTAAGTTTGCGATACTTTGGTGCCGGTCAGGCGAGAATTGCTGCGGCAAACCTGGGCTTGCTGTGGGTCTGGCTTTGCTCAGGCGCCCTTGAAATTGACCCGCCCTTCAAGTTCAAGCGCGTCGTCTACGTCCATTTCCTCGGCGGCGCGGCGTTCGGCTTTCTGGCGGCGCAGGCGGCCGAATTGTCCGATGGCGATGCCAAGCAGGATGATCGCGCCACCGGGAACCAGGCCGGGGCCGGGGTCTTCGCCCAGCATTACCATGGCGATCACGAGGGCGGCCACGGGTGAAAACGAGGTCGCCAGCGATATGTCGCCAGAGCGCGCGTATTTCAGGCCAAGTGTCCATGAAAACTGACCGATGATGATCACGATGACCGCATAGACCCAAACCCATTTCCAGACAATCGAGGCGAAAATATCCTGAAAATGCAGGGCGCCATAAAGGTACATCGCCAGAAAGTAATAGATGATCGTGCCCACCACGGTGCGATAGATCGAGAAAATGCCGAGTGGAATGCCGGTCAGGCCGACCCGGCTTACAATCGTCGAGGCGATGAACGACAGGGTTGCGAACACGGTCGCGATCTCTCCACGGCCAAATTCGAATGACATGCCGTCACTGTTCAACACCAGCATGACAAGCGCGCCACAGAGCGCAATAAGCCCGGCGCCAAAGGCCCATGGGTCAAGCTTTTCGCCAAGCACGAAAAACGCCGTGAGCAGGAAAAGTGGCGGCTCTATCCGCCCGATCAGCACCACATTGGTCACGGTCGTATAATCCAGCGCGATAAAGAAAAGCGCCGGTGTCACCGCCGAGGATAACAGCGCCGACAAGGACAACACGCCCCAATCCCGGCGCGTCAGCTTGCGCAGGTTCTCTCGGGTCCAGTCCTTGTGAAACATCAATCCCATCGGAATGAGCGACAGTAACGAGCCAAGAAAAAGCAGGTTGCACAGGGTGATGGCATTGCGCCCCATGATCGGGTGTTCGCGCCCGATATCGGCCAGAAGCGACACGATGGAATTCGCCGAGGCATAGACGATCACCGCAAGCCAGACGAGCATCGCGCCCAATACTGCCTTTGACATGCCACCGACCGGATCGGTGTTGACGCTGCTCATGATTTTGGTCCTGACAAGGGGAAAGGGATCGGTTGGTAAATCGCACGAAGGGAAACAAAAACAAGCAAGGGGCCAGACACGGTGCGTCACGATTTGGTCAGCGACGCAAAAGCAATGGAACAATCCTATGCGATAAATGGCGCATCACCAAATGAATGATGCCTTTCGCCTCTTTGCGTCTGCCGTGCGGGTCTGTACCCTGACCCATGAAACTCAGGAGGCTCTTGATGCTTGACGTGAACCCGGAAAGGTTTCTGGCCGATCTGCACCGCCTGCGCGAATTTGGCGCGGCGGGGGTGGGCAAGGGCGTGGTGCGCCCGGCCTTTGGCGCGCCCGATATTGCCGCGCGCGATTGGCTGGCCGCGCAGATGCAGGCCGCCGGGTTGGTGCCGCGGTTTGATCCGGTGGGCAACCTCTTTGGGCTTGCGGCGGGGCCATCGCTGTTGATCGGCTCGCACAGCGACAGCCAACCCGAGGGCGGCTGGCTTGATGGTGCTTTGGGCGTGATTGCCGGGCTTGAAATTGCCCGCGCCGCGCAAGAGGCGGGCGGGCCTGCGGTCTCGGTGGTGTCGTTTCAGGATGAAGAGGGCCGCTTTGGCGTCACCACCGGAAGCGCGATCTGGGGCGGCAACCTTGCGCTTGATGTGGCGGATCAACAGACCGACGCGCAGGGCATCACCTTTGCCGAGGCGCGTGCCGCGATGGCCCATCTGGCGGGTGATTTTGTCGATCCCGGCCAGTTCACCGGCTTTCTCGAGATGCATATCGAGCAGGGCCCCTGGTTGTTCGAGGCGCAAGAGGCGGTTGGTGTGGTCAGTGATATCGTCGGCATCCGCGACATGCGGATCACCTTTGAAGGCGAGCAAAACCACGCCGGCACCACCCCGATGCACCGTCGCCGCGACGCCTTTCAGGCGCTTGCGCGGTTCAACGGTTTGATCAACGACCGGTTTCGCAATGTGGTCACACCGCAGACGGTCTGGACCATCGGCCATGTGCGCCTGCACCCGGATGCGCATTCGATCGTGCCGGGGCGGGCGGTGTTTTCCATGCAATGGCGCGATGGCGACAGTGAGCGTTTGCGCCGCATGGAAGAGATCATCCACAGCACCGCCGCGCAGGTCGCCCAGGAAATGGAGATGACGCTCGCGTTCGGCCCGATGCTTGGGCTGGAGCCGGTGGCGATGGATGCGCGGCTTCAGGCGGCGTTACGCGAAAGCGCCGAGGCCGAGGTGCCCGGTCGCTGGCGCGCCATGCCATCGGGGGCGCTGCACGACGCCACCAATCTGGCGCGGCTTATGCCGGTTGCGATGTTGTTCGTGCCCTCGATCAACGGCATCAGCCATGCCTTTGGCGAGGATACCGACGAGGCCGACCTTGTGGCCGGCCTCAGGGTGCTGGCGGGTGCGGCGGCGCGGGTCAGGTGATGTCAAAAACTTCGCGAGAGGTTGCTTTATCTGAGTCATGGGCCCCGCGCTGCGGCTGTGTTTTGGTGTCGGCACAGAGGATGGTGACGTCGCTCGACAAGGTGTTGCAGCGCGAAGCGCAAGAGGTGTGCGCTGGCATGGTGGGCCTGTCGGGCAAGTTCATTGATCCCACGCGCTTCAGCAGTTTTTGGGAAATGCAAAGGCATCGCCAACGTCAATACACCCGCCGTTGAGATTCATTCGCGTCAGTTCTATAGAATCTCGTCTGTCATACTTTGATCAGGTGAAACAATTCACAGCGCCGCAATCATGAACTTGGGGAAAATCTTCAAATGACATTTAGAAATCTCTTGGTCTGCTCGGCAATATTTGCGTTTCTTTTGGTGTTCCCAACTTATGGGACGGAACAAAAACCCATCGCTAATCAAGCTGATATATACGCTGAATACGACATTTGCGACGGCTACAGCGCGCTGCTCGCGGATGAAAAGAAACTCAATCCAGACGGGTGCGACGAAGTGTCGAGCTTCTTGATCTCCAAACGCGGAGATCACTTGGAGACCTTTCTAAAAGACTATTCCGTGGATATGCTTGGGAAAGCACCTTTTGCCTACTTGGTTGCAGGTCTAAAGGAATGGAAGCTGAATGGCCAAGATGCAGCGGGTCCCTCTTTTTACGTGATAGATTTTGCAAGCGCGCAGCTTTTCGCCGCCTACCGAGGCGTCGGCGACATAGAGCGCGCCGTCATCTATAGCTTTCTCGCAAATAGAACTAAAATACAGATTCTTGCGGGTGAACTTCGCGCCGTTTCCGACGTGATGAAGCACTATCGACACAATCCTCTAAAAGAAATCCTTGGGGATGAGTTTTCGATGCTGGATCGGACTCCCGCCGAAAACGTGCTTTTCTGCATGTTGACTGCTGACAATCAGAGGGTGGCCGTCACCAAGGTCGTGACATCGGAATTCTTTGAAACCTGCCTGACAAAACATACTGCTGAAAGGTAGAACCTCTCAAGCCGAGCCCCTGGCTCGGACAGGCAGGCGAAGCGGTGGGGTTGCAGCTGCTGACCGGGGCGGTGGCGCGGCTCTGAGTAGTTGTGAGGGTATCGTCCGGCTCGACTGGACGTTATCCCCAGGCCACATCGCCCAGAAAGATATAGCCCGCGCCATAGATCGTCTTGATCAGCCTCGGGTTTCTGGGGTCTTCTCGCAGCTTGGTGCGCAGCCGCGATATCCGCACATCCATCGCCCGGTCAAAGCTTTCGCTCGCTGCCCCGCCGAGCGCCTCTTGCATGGTCTGGCGCGAAATGAGCCGCTTGGGGCGTTCCAGAAACAGCCGCAGCACCTCACCCTCGGCATGCGAAAACGGTGTCTCGGTTGCGGTTTCATCCTCAAGAACATAGCGGTCAAAATGCGCCACCCAGCCGTTGAAACGCGCCACCTCGCCGCTTTGCGGGCTGGGCGTGCTCCGGCGCAGGCGGGCGCGGATGCGGGCCACCACCTCGGCGGGTTCGAACGGTTTGATGATATAGTCGTCGGCCCCGAGTTCCAGCCCGGTCACCCGGTCCTGCACCTGCGCGCGGCCCGAGATGATGATCACCGTGGCGCCCTGTTCAAGCGCGAGGCGATGCACAAGCGTGAGCCCGTCGCGATCCGGCAGCGACAGATCGACAAGACAGACATCCGGCGTCGTGGATCGCAACGCCGCCTCGAATTCGGTCGCGCGGCCAAAGGCCATGGTGCGAAACCCGGCCTCGTTCAGGGCATCGGCCAGCATGGTGCGGATGGCAGGTTCGTCATCCAGAATGGTCACAAGCGGCGCGGTCATGGCGTCTCTCCGGTGTTGAGGGCCGCGTCAAGCTGGGTCGCGGTGAAGGGTTTGCGCAGGACGGGGGCCGCGCTTGCGGCCGCACGGTGCAGCGGATCGTCGGGCGGCAAAGAGGTCATGAGGACAAGCGGGCAAGTCGCGCGGCGCGGCAGGGCGGCAAGATCAAGCCCGGTCTTGTCCCCCTCAAGCACGATATCACAGAGCACCGCGGAAATCTCGGACAGTTCGGTCATAAGCGCGGCGGCCTCATCCACGCTTGTGGCCTCGATCACGCTATGGCCGGCGCTGCGCAGCATGTCGCGCAGGGTGCTGCGCAAATCGGGGCTGTCCTCGACCAATAGCACAAGACCCGGCGGACGTGCCGCCCCGGCGGGGCGCAGTGGCAGGCTTAGCGCGACGCGCCCGCCCGTATCGGTGTTGCCAAGGGTGATGCGCCCGCCGGCAAGCTTGGTCATGTCATAAACCATCGGAAGCCCAAGCCCCGAGCCTTCGCCGCCCTTGGTGGTAAAGAACGGATCAAGCGCATGCACAAGCGCCTCGGGGGTAAAGCCGGGGCCGGTATCGGTGACCGCAAATTCAAGCCATGTGTCCTGCAACGGCGCTGCGGTCAGGGTGATGGCGCCACGGCTGCCGCAGGCATCGCGCGCATTGAGCAACAGGTTCAACAGCGAATCCTGCAACATTCCGGCATCCAGAAGATAGCGGTCGCTGGCCCCCTGATTGTCGATCTCAAGCGTGATACCCGCAGGCAATGCCGAGCGCGCCAGCGTTTCCAGATCCCCCAGAAAGGCCGTCAGGTCGGTCGGCACCGGTTCGTGGTCGCGGCGCCCGGTCATATCGGCGATCCGGTTCAAAAGCCCGCCACCGCGGCGCGCCGCCGCCAGCGTGGCATTGATCAGCTCATCCGCCTGCGCCGGTAACCCCATCCGCCCAAGCCGCGATTGCATGCCAAGGATAATCGTCAGCAGGTTCGAGAAATCATGCGCAAGCCCGCGGGTCAGCTGTGCCGCCATCTCGCGTCGCCGGGTTTGTTGCAACGCGGCGCGGGTCTGAGTTTCCTCGGTGATATCCATTGAAAGGATATAAACCCCGCCGGTGCTTTGATCGGGCGTCAGGGCGACCCGAATGCGGCGCGAACTTGGCTCGTGGGTGAATTCGAACACCGACGGCGTGCCTGCATAGGCCTTGTCAAGCTGCGGCCCGATCACCGACCAGGGCTGTGTCCCGAGAACCTCGGCGGCATGCACACCGATGATCTCGGGTTTTGATCCGGGCATCACCGAGGTCAGGCGGCGGTTGGAATAGGTATAACAGCGGTCCGGGTCGACATGCGCGATATGGGCCGGCATCATCTCGGCGGTGAGGCGCGCGCGCGCCTCGGCCTCGGTGATCTGGCGCTTGGCCTCCTCAAGCGCGGTCACTGTCGCCTCCAGCTGGCGGTTGGTGGCGGCCAGTTCTTCGGAATAGGTCAAAAGCTGATCCGACAATTCCTCTGAGCGCCCGCGCAACAGCGCCTCTTGCTGTTTGGCGCGGCTGATATCGGTATAGACCGTCACCCACCCGCCCTGTGGCAGGGGCGAGCCTTCGACGCTTATGGTGCGGCCATTGGCGCGGGTGCGTTCCATATAGTGGGGCTCAAACGCGCTTGCCTGTTCGACGCGGGTTTTCACGAAAGTATCCAGATCATCGACATCGCCATAATCGCCGCGCCTGGCGAGATATCGGATCGTGTCGGCAAAATCGGCCCCCGGCGTGACAAGCGCCTGTGGCAGATCAAACATTTCCTGAAACCGCCGGTTACAGACCGCCAGCCGCAGATCGCGGTCATAGATCGTAAGAGCCTGCTGAATAAGGTTCAGCCCGGCGCTTGTCATTTCCTGGGTTTGGCCGCCGTTTGGCTGCATCTAATTGTGCCTTTGTTGTCTGGCGTTTGATCTAAGCACGCCGGGCGGCTCAGTCCAAGACCTGTTGAGGCCGGTCATCGCCCGACCTTGATGCCAGCGCGAACAGGTCACGTCTCCGGCGCAGGTCGCGGCATGTCAAGCGGAACGGGATGCTTGTTACAATTCGTAGGATTTGGGAAATGTTCAGGAAAAAGTTGACGCAGACCATGAAACAAGCACCCTTTGGCAGAGGAAAGAATCGCCCAAGGCGGTCGTTTGTTCGCAGAGCGGACATATGGGAGGATAGAATTTGGCACAGTCGGCTCAGGCGACCGGCGGAATGGATTCCATTCCGGCGCTGTTGCAGCGTAACGCGACTCAATATGGCGACAAGCCCGCCTATCGGGAAAAGGAATACGGCATCTGGCAAAGCTGGACGTGGTCCGAAACCGAAAAAGAGATCGAGGCGCTTGCGCTCGGGCTGATCAATCTTGGCGTCAATGAGGGCGATTTTATTGCCGTGATCGGCCGCAACCGCCCGTATTTCTATTGGGCTATGGTTGCCGCACAATCGATTGGCGCCATTCCCGTACCGCTTTATCAGGACGCCGCCGCTGACGAGATGGCCTATGTGATGGAACATTGCGGCGCGCGCTTTGCCATCGTTCAGGATCAGGAGCAGGTGGATAAGCTGATTGAGGTGCAGGCCGGTCTGGAGCATCTCGAACATATGATCTATGTCGATCCGCGCGGATTGCGCAAATACGACCACCACAAGCTGCACCGGTTCATCGACATTCAGGAACAGGGCCGCGCGGCCTATTACGAATTCATTGAGGATCTCAAGGCACGGCGCGAGAAGCTGACGTATGACAGCATCTGCGTGATGCTCTACACCTCGGGCACGACCGGCAAGCCCAAGGGCGTGGTTCTCAGCAACCGCAATATCATCGAGGCGTCACGCTCGTCCTCGGATTTCGATCACCTCGGCGCGGGCGAAGAGGTTCTGGCGTATCTGCCGATGGCCTGGGTCGGCGATTTCATCTTTTCCATTGGTCAGGCCTATTGGTGCGCCTTCTGCGTCAATTGCCCTGAAAGCGCCGAAACCATGCAGACTGACCTGCGCGAGATCGGTCCGACCTACTACTTCGCTCCGCCGCGGGTGTTTGAAACCCAGCTCACCAATGTGATGATCCGCATGGAAGACGCTAGCCGCATGAAAAAGTGGCTTTTTGACATCTTCATGGCGCATGCTCGCAAGGTTGGCCCGGATATTCTTGATGGCAAGGAAGTAAGCGCCTGGGACCGTCTGAAGTACAAGCTTGGCAATCTGTTTATCTATGGGCCGCTCAAGGACACGCTTGGCCTTGGCCGGGTGCGCGTCGGCTATACCGCCGGTGAGGCGATTGGCCCGGAAATCTTTGATTTTTATCGTTCTTTGGGGATCAACCTGAAACAGCTTTACGGTCAGACCGAGGCCTCGGTGTTCATCACGCTGCAACCCGATGGAGAGGTGCGAAGCGATACCGTTGGTGTGCCGGCACCCGGCGTTGAAATCCGCATCGCCGACAATGGCGAGGTATTCTATCGCAGTCCAGGCACCTTTGAATATTACTACAAGAACGCCGAAAGCACCGCCGACACGAAGGACCCCGAGGGTTGGGTCGCCACCGGCGATGCCGGCTTTTTTGACAAGGACAACGGCCACCTTCGCATCATCGACCGCGCCAAGGATGTGGGCAAGATGGCCGATGGCCGCCTGTTTGCGCCGAAATACGTCGAGAACAAGCTCAAGTTCTACCCCAACATCCTTGAGGCGGTGGTCTTTGGCAATGAGCGCGAGGCCTGCACGGCCTTTATCAACATCGACCTGTCGGCCGTGGGCAACTGGGCCGAGCGCAACAATATCGGCTATGCCTCTTATCAGGAACTGGCCGGGCATCCGATGGTGCTTGATACCATTCAGGCGCATGTGGAAGAGGTCAACCGCTCTCTGGCGGATGATCCGATGCTGTCGCATTGTCAGGTCAATCGCTTTTTGATCCTGCACAAGGAATTGGATGCCGATGACGGCGAAATGACCCGCACCCGCAAGGTGCGCCGCCGCGTCGTCGAAGAGAAATTCAAGGATCTGATCGACGCGCTTTATGACGGATCGGCCGACATCTACACCGAAACCGAAGTGACCTATGAAGATGGGCGCAAAGGCTCGATCAGCGCGACGCTGATGATCCGCGACGCGGCGGTTGCCGATGTAACAGACGTAAAGGTGGCAGCAGAATGAATGATATGACACCAGAGGATTACACCACCGCAGACGGGCGCAAGATCGGCGGCGTGGTGATGGAAATGAAAAACATCACCCTTCGCTTTGGCGGTGTTGTGGCGATCAAGGACATCAGCTTTGACATCCGTCAGGGCGAAATCCGCGCCATCATCGGCCCCAATGGCGCCGGAAAATCCAGCATGCTCAACGTGATCTCGGGCTTTTACAATCCGCAAGAGGGCGAGGTCTGGTACAAGGGCACCCGCCGCCCGCCGATGAAACCGTTTCAAGTGGCGCAACAGGGCATCGCGCGGACCTTTCAGAACATCGCGCTGTTCGAGGGCATGACCGTTCTCGACAACGTCATGACAGGCCGCATTCGCGAGATGAAAGCCGGGCTTTTCTCGCAGGCGATCTGGAAGGGCAAGGCCGAGCGCGAAGAGGTTGAAAACCGCGCCGTTGTGGAAAAGGTCATCGACTTTCTTGAAATTCAACACATCCGCAAAACCCCGGTCGGGCGTCTGCCCTATGGCTTGAAAAAGCGGGTCGAGCTGGCGCGTGCGCTTGCGGCAGAGCCGTCGATCCTTTTGCTGGACGAGCCGATGGCGGGCATGAACGTCGAGGAAAAAGAGGACATGAGCCGCTTTATTCTGGATGTGAACGATGAATTCGGCACCACCATCGCCTTGATCGAGCATGACATGGGCGTCGTGATGGATCTGAGCGACCGCGTTGTGGTGATGGATTATGGCAAGAAAATTGGCGACGGCACCCCCGACGAGGTGCGCAACAATCAGGCGGTGATCGACGCCTATCTTGGGGTCGCACATGACTAAGGTGCTGACAGAGGCCGGGATTTCCCCCCGGCCCGCCGCCCACCCACCCACCCCGGCGCGCCGGGGGAAAATTGTATTGAACGGAGGCACAACACCATGCCTGAGCAGCTGATATGGGGAATGGAGGTCTTTCTGAACGGCCTCATGTCGGGGGTGCTTTATGCGCTTGTGGCACTTGGTTTTGTTCTGATCTTCAAGGCGAGCGGCATTTTCAACTATGCCCAAGGGGTCATGGCGCTGTTCGCGGCGCTGACGCTTGTGGGGATCATGGAAGGGCAGGTGCCGTTCAGCCATCTGATCAACGCGATCTTTGGCACCGAGGTTCACCATTTCGGATGGCACGTGCCGGCCCTGCTGGCGATCTTGTTGACCATGGTTGTGATGGTGGCGATGGCCTGGGTCGTCAATCAGTTGATCTTTCGCCATCTGGTCAATCAGGAACCGATCATCCTGTTCATGGCGACCATCGGCCTTGCCTATTTCCTGGAAGGGTTTGGCGACATGATGTGGGGCAGCGACATCAAGAAGCTTGATGTCGGCCTGCCGCAGGGTCTTAACCCGTTCATCGACGAGGTGACCTATAACATCTTCGGGTACGGCTTTTTCATCGACAACCTTGATATCGTGGCCACCGTCGTGGCGGCGCTTCTGGTGATCGTGCTGGTGATCTTTGCGCAATATTCCAAACAGGGCCGCGCCATGCGCGCGGTGGCCGATGACCATCAGGCGGCGCTGTCTGTCGGCATCAGCCTCAACTTTATCTGGGTCATGGTCTGGTCGCTCGCCGGGTTCGTGGCGCTTGTTGCCGGCATCATGTGGGGCACAAAATCGGGCGTGCAGTTCTCGCTGTCACTGATCGCGCTCAAGGCGCTTCCGGTGCTGATGCTTGGCGGGTTCACCTCGATCCCCGGTGCCATTGTCGGCGGTCTGATCATCGGCGTCGGTGAAAAGGTGTTCGAGTTTGCCATTGGCGCGCCCTATCTTGGTGGCGCGACCGAAATCTGGTTTGCCTATGTCCTGGCGTTGATTTTCCTCGTGTTCCGGCCCCAGGGTCTGTTCGGCGAAAAAATTATCGAGCGGGTGTGACGCCATGCAAAAGCTGATTGCCATCGTCAACGTCATCGCATGGAGCGGGTTCTGGGCCTTTGGCTATCTCGCGCTGTCCTCTGATACCAATGCCACCGGCCAGATGGTCACCGCCGCCATTCTTGCGGCCATGGGCGGCGGATTGGGCATGATCGCGTTCCTCTGGCTGGTGCGTCATTCCGAACAGACCGGCTATGCCAAACGGCCCAACCGCGCGACCAAGCGTGACGACGACGAGATTTACGGAGAGGTACTATAGATGTTCTATCGTGAAGCAGGTGACTTCAAGACGTCCTACACCGAGGACAGTCAGACCTTTCCGATCAAGTTTGACCGCTATCGCTATTATGCGGTGCTGGTGTTTGCCTTTGCCGTGGTGCCGTTTGTCATCAATGACTACTGGGTGAATGCGGTTTTCCTGCCTTTCCTGATCTATGCGATTGCCGCGATCGGGTTGAATATCCTTGTGGGCTATTGCGGGCAGGTCAGCCTTGGCACCGGCGGCTTCATGGCGGTGGGCGCCTATGCGGTTTATAAATTGATGACGGCATTCCCCGATGTCAGCATGTTCATCCACGTCATTCTGGCGGGGGTGATCACGGCCGGGGTTGGGGTTCTCTTTGGCCTGCCATCGCTGCGCATCAAGGGCTTTTATCTCGCGGTGGCGACACTGGCGGCACAGTTCTTTCTGGTCTGGTTGTTCAACCGGGTGCCGTGGTTTTACAATTATTCGGCCTCGGGTCAGATTTCGTCGCCCGAGCGTACCGTTCTCGGCGTGCCGATCACCGGCGCGGAAACCGCACCCTGGGCGGCCTATCTGTTCTGCCTTGTCTTCGTGACGCTCAGCGCGCTTGTCGCACGCAACCTGACGCGTGGCATGGCAGGGCGCAAATGGATGGCCATTCGTGATATGGATATCGCCGCCGAGATCATCGGGGTGAACCCGCTCAAGGCCAAGCTGACCGCCTTTGCCGTAAGCTCTTTCTTTGTGGGCATTTCGGGCGCGTTGTTCTTTTCCGTCTATCTTGGCGCGGTCGAAGTGGGCGAGGCCTTTGGCATCAATAAATCGTTCTTGGTACTGTTCATGGTGATCATCGGCGGGCTTGGCTCGATTTTTGGCAGCTTTGCAGGTGCGGCGTTTCTTGTGCTCTTGCCGGTGTTGCTGAAAAACGCGCTAGTGGGTGGCATGGGATGGCCCACCGATCTTGCTGCGCATCTGGAATTCATCATCGTGGGCGGGCTGATCATCATCTTCTTGATCGCAGAACCACACGGCCTCGCGCAATTGTGGCGGGTCACCAAGGAAAAACTAAGACTTTGGCCTTTCCCACACTAGGGCAGGGACAGGCGCGCGGCGGGCAACTTCCCGCCCTGCGACACCATCGGACAAAAACCAAGGGAGGATAAAACCGATGAAACTTAAATTAGCAGCGCTGGCATTGGGCGCAGTCATGGCTGCGGGGCCGGCAATGGCGGATCTTGTTTTTCCGTCGCTGAGCTATCGCACCGGGCCCTATGCCCCCGGCGGCATTCCATTCGCCGACGGCTATGCCGACTACTTTACCCTTCTAAATGAGCGCGACGGCGGTATCGGCGGCGAAAAGATCCAGATGCCGGAATGCGAAACCGCCTACAACACCGAAAAAGGTGTGGAATGCTACGAGTCGACCAAAGGCTCGGGCGCGCTTGTCTATCAGCCGCTGTCGACCGGTATCACCTACCAGCTGATTCCCAAGGTGGCGGCGGATGGCATTCCCATGCTGACCTCTGGTCTGGGCCGGACATCGGCGAAGAACGGCGCCGTGTTCCCTTGGGTTTTCAACTTTCCGGCCAACTACTGGGATGGGGCCTCAATCGCGATCAAGCATATGCTTGATCTCAATGGCGGCGATATCAGCGACAAGAAAATCGCGCTGGTCTATCATAACTCTGCTTATGGCAAAGAGCCGATCCGCACATTGGAAGAGCTTGCCACGAAGCACGGCTATGAGCTTACGCTGCTGCCGGTTGACCACCCCGGTCAGGAGCAGAAATCGCAGTGGCTGCAAATTCGCCGTGAAAAGCCGGATTACGTGATTATGTACGGCTGGGGCGTGATGAACCAGGTCGCGATTCAGGAAGCCGCGAACATCCGGTTCCCGATGGAAAACTTCATCGGAATCTGGTGGTCAGGATCGGAAAATGATGTGGTTCCCGTCGGCGAGGGCGCGCATGGCTACAAGGCGGTGGCCTTCCACAACGTAGGCGACGACTACCCGCTTTACGACGACCTGAAGACCTATGTCTTCGACAAGGGTCTGGCTGCGGGTGCTGGCGATCAGCATGGCAGCGTCGTTTATAACCGTGGTGTATATGCCGCGATGTTGGTTGCCGAAGCTGCCAAGGCCGCGCAGGAAATCCACGGTACAGCCGCGATCACCCCGGTGATGATGCGCGATGGGATGGAAAACCTTGAAATGACCGAAGAGAAGATGACCGCACTTGGCCTTCCGAAATTCGGGCCCGAGTTCAAGGTGTCTTGTGAGAACCATGGTGGCAACGGCTATGGCGCCATTGCGCAATGGGATGCGACGGCAGGCGAATGGAGCCTGATCACCGACTATTTCCAGTCGGATCAGGAGGTGCTTGCGCCGTTGGTTGAGGAAGATTCGGCCGCTTATGCCGCCGAGAACGGCATCGAGCCGGGCTGCTAAGCCAGACCCTTTTCCCCGGCCGCCCTATATGTGGCGGCCGGGGGATTTTGAGTATTTTTCGAAAGATGAAAGCAGGGCCAGGTGCCCGACCGGGACGGAGACACGGGATGTTGGATGCAGGACCGAGTGACGAGACCCTTCTTGAGGTCAACAATATCGAGGTGATCTACAATCACGTCATCCTTGTGCTGAAAGGTGTCAGCCTGAAGGTGCCGAAAGGCGGGATCACGGCCCTTCTGGGGGGCAATGGCGCGGGCAAGACGACGACGCTCAAGGCGGTGTCGAACCTGTTGAAATCCGAACGCGGCGAGGTCACCAAGGGCAGCATCGTGTATCGCGGCGAACGCGTGCAGGATCTGGTGCCGTCCGACCTTGTGAAAAAGGGTGTCATTCAGGTGATGGAGGGCCGTCATTGCTTTGAACATCTGACGGTCGAGGAAAACCTGCTGACCGGCGCCTATACGCGTGGCTCGTCGCGAGGTGAGATCGACGAGGATCTTAACAAGGTCTATGATTATTTCCCGCGCCTGAAAGAGCGGCGTAAAAGCCAGGCGGGCTATACCTCGGGGGGAGAGCAGCAGATGGTTGCCATCGGGCGCGCCCTGATGAGCCGCCCCGAGACGATCCTGCTTGACGAGCCAAGCATGGGCCTTGCGCCGCAGCTTGTGGAGCAGATTTTCAACATTGTGAAAACGCTGAACGAAGAAGAGGGCTATACCTTTCTTCTGGCCGAGCAGAACACCAATGTCGCGCTGCGGTTTGCCCATTACGGTTATATTCTTGAATCCGGGCGGGTGGTGATGGATGGCCCTGCGGCCAGCCTGCGCGAGAACCCGGACGTGAAGGAATTCTATCTTGGGGTGTCGGACGAGGGCCGCAAATCGTTCCGCGATGTGCGCAGCTATCGCCGCCGCAAGCGTTGGCTGAGCTAAGACGCAGAACGGCACCTTGGCCGGAGACCCGATATCACAAGATTAGACAATGCATGATCTGCCGGGGGACCGGCGAAGGATGAGGCTATGACCCAGTTTTACGACCAGCTCGAAACCCGCAGCAATGATGAGCGTGCCGCAGCCCTGGCAAGGGCCCTGCCAGATCAGATTGCCAGAGCGCAGACCTTGCCGGGCTACGGTGGGGCGCTCAAGGATGTTGACGCGGCGGCGATCACGACCATCGCCGATCTGGCCCGTTTGCCGGTCTTGCGCAAATCCGATCTGGGCAAGGCGCAGGGCAATGCGGCGCCCTTTGGTGGGTTGACGACGCGGCCCGCACATGGGTTTTCCCATATTTTCCAATCGCCCGGTCCGATTTATGAACCCGGCGGCACCGACCATGACTGGTGGCGGATGGGCCGGTTTTTGCATGCCTGTGGTGTCGGTCAGGGCGATATCGTGCAGAACTGTTTTGGCTATCACCTGACACCGGCCGGCATGATATTCGAGAATGGTGCGCGCGCTGTCGGGGCGGCGGTCTTGCCTGCGGGCACCGGGCAGACCGAGCTTCAGGCGCGTGCCGCGCATGATGTGGGGGTCACCGTCTATGCCGGCACGCCTGATTACCTGAAGGTTATTCTTGATAAGGCCGATGACCTTGGCCTGCCTCTTGAAATCACCCGCGCGGCGGTTGGCGGCGGGGCGCTTTTCCCGTCATTGCGGGCGGAATACGCCGAGCGCGGCATTCAGTGCCTGCAATGCTATGCCACCGCCGATTTGGGCAATATCGCCTATGAAAGCGCGACGCAGGAGGGGATGATCGTCGATGAGGGCGTGATCGTCGAAATTGTCACCCCCGGCACCGGCAATCCGGTCGCCCCCGGTGAAGTGGGCGAGGTTGTGGTGACCACGCTCAACCCCGATTATCCGCTGATCCGTTTTGCCACCGGCGATCTGAGCGCGGTGATGGAAGGGACAAGCCCTTGTGGCCGTACCAACACGCGCATCAAGGGCTGGATGGGGCGCGCCGATCAGACCACCAAGATCAAGGGCATGTTCGTGCGCCCCGAGCAGGTGGCGGCGCTTGTTGCCGGGCACGCGGGTATTGTGCGCGCCCGCGTCATCGCCAGCCGCGAAGGCGAGGCCGATGTGATGACCGTGCAGATTGAGGCCGATGGCAATGATGCCGATGGTTTTGCCGGTGTCGTGGCCGATACGCTCAAGCTCAAGGGCCGGATCGAGGTGGTCGCCAAGGGCAGCCTTCCAAACGATGGCAAGGTCATCGAGGATCTGCGAAGCTACGATTGAGAGGTCATGATTTTTCGCAGAAAAATCGAAGGCGGCGCTTAGAACCGGTTGGCGTCATAGGGCGCAAGGTCGATATTGGGGCGTTTGCCGCTGATCAGGTCGGCGACGAGGCGCCCGGTCTTGGGCCCTGCCGTCAGGCCGACATGTTGATGGCCAAAGGCCGCATGCACGCCGGTTTGACCAATCTCACCAATCAGCGGCAGGCTATCGGGCGTTGAGGGGCGAAAGCCCATCCATTCCTCGACGCCCTCATGGCGCATTTCGGGAAAGACGCGCGCGACCCCGCGTCGGATAAGGTCAAGCGGTGCGCGTGACGGGCCCTTGGTGATGCCGCCCAATTCCACCGTCCCGGCACAGCGCAGCCCATGCGCCATCGGGTTCACCGCGAACTTGTCACGGGCGATCATCATCGGATTGTTTGGCATCTGGCTTGGCGCGGTAAAATGCAGATGATAGCCGCGCTCGGCCTCAAGCGGCACCTTGAGGCCAAGTTTCTGCATCAGCGGCTTTGACCAGATGCCCGCAGCCAGAACCGCATGATCGCAGGGCATGGTCCCGCGGCTTGTTTCAAGTCCGGTGATGCGGCCATTTTCCAGAGTGATGTCCTGCACCTCGGCCTGTTGATAGGTGCCGCCCTCTTCCTGAAGCACAAGCGCCAGATCGGCCATATAGGCGCCGGGGTTCAGGATATGCCCATGACTCTTGAGCGTCGCAAGGCATTGGATCGCCGGGCCGAGAATCGGCTCTGCCTCTTGCACTGCGCCGCCTGTCAGCACCTCGGGCACATAGCCCGCATCGCGTTTGAGGGCCCAGGCATAGGCGTCGGCGTCGAACGCCTTGCGGCTCTCATAGGCATAGCTGAAATCGCTGGCGGTGACCCATTTCGCGGCGCGGGTGCCACGGGTCAGGGCGATATGCTGATCAAGGCTGTCGCCGACAATCGGCGCGATCCCGGCAACCATGCGGCGGGTGTCGCTGTCATTGGCATTGGCGGTGAATTTCATCAGCCAGGGCAACAGGCGCGGAAAATAGGACCATTGCACGAAAAGCGGCGAGCGCGGGTCCAGGATATACTTGAGCCCGGTGCCGATCAGGCCGGGGGTGTTCACCGGCACGATCGCCCATTGCGCCAACAGGCCCGCATTGCCAAACGACGCCCCCGCGCCGGGGGCATCCTTGTCGACAAGCGTGACCTCATGGCCGGCCCGACGCAGCCAAATGGCGGAACTCAGCCCGCAGATACCTGCGCCGATGACGATGATCTTCTGTGGGGTGCTCATGCGGATGCCATTCATGGGATGGAACGTATGCCACCTAACCGCAGCAGGGGCAGGGCGGCAAGTGGGCTGTTATAGGTAACGGCAGAAAACAGGCGAGGCGCCCGCAAACAAGGCGCATCACGCCGCCGGGCAGCACCCGAAGCCGCCCGCACAAAAGAAAACCCCGCCGAAAAGGCGGGGCTGATATCGTCCACCAAAGGGTGGGTGCAGGCTTATCCCTGGCGGGCTTTGAACCGGGGCTGCGTCTTGTTGATGACGTAGACGCGGCCTTTGCGGCGCACGACACGGCAGTCGCGGTGCCGTTTCTTAAGCGAGCGGAGTGAATTACGAACCTTCATGGTCGTCTCCTCAGTTGTCGCGGCGCGGGCCAGCGCCTTGGTTGCGGGCGTTCTGCGGGGTGCAGAACAGTGAATTCATGGTGGGCGATACAAGGTTCGAACTTGTGACCCCTTCGATGTCAACGAAGTGCTCTACCACTGAGCTAATCGCCCATGAATACCGATCTGGCCCCGAGCCCCAACAAAAGGGGCGCGGGAGTCCGCGCCGGTTCGCTGGTCTATAAAAGGAGTCGGAAGAGGGATCAAGGGCTTTTAGAACCTCAATTTCAGTCTATTATGGGTTTCACAAGGAGAGGTCATGCCAAAGGTCGCCTATCACCTCACATACCCGGAACGGCGCACCACCTCTGTGGTGTTCGCCTCGCCTCATAGCGGGCGCGATTATCCCTGGACTTTCCTGCGCCGCACCACGCTCAACGAGCATTCCGTGCGTTCCTCCGAGGATGCCTTTGTCGACCGGCTGTTTGAAAGCGTGCCAGAGGTTGGCGCGCCCTTCATCAGGGCCGGTGCGCCGCGCGCCTATGTCGATCTCAACCGAAGCGAGGACGAGCTTGACCCCGCTCTGATCGAAGGCGTCAGCAAGATCGGGCACAACCCGCGCGTCGCCTCTGGCCTTGGGGTGATTCCGCGGGTCGTGGCCAATGGTCAGGCGATCTATTCCGGCAAGATCTCGATAACCGAGGCCAGGCGCCGGATCGACACCTATTGGCGGCCCTATCATACTGCGCTTGCCGGGCAATTGGATCAGGCGTTCCTGATGTTTGGCCAGGCGATTCTCGTGGATTGCCATTCGATGCCGCACGAGGCGATGGATGCGGTGGCGCGGCGCGGGGTCCGTCGCCCCGAGGTGGTGCTTGGCGACCGCTTTGGCGCGGCCGCCAACAGCGATATCGTCGATCGGATCGAGGCCGCCTTTCAGCGCACAGGTCTGGTGGTGACGCGCAACACGCCCTTCGCCGGGGCCTATATCACCCAGACCTACGGCCGCCCCACGCGGGGCCGCCATGCCATCCAGGTCGAGATTGACCGCGCGCTTTACATGAACGAGGGGCTGATCCGCCCAAATGGCAATTTCGACGCCTTCCGCACCCTTCTGCGCGGTGTGATCCGTGAGATTGCCGATATTGGCCGCCCCATGGCCAAGCCGTTGGCGGCTGAATAGTACCGAAAACACCGGGCTCAGGGCTTTGATCTTCTTCTTGGTCCAAATACTCATCGCGCCCTCTGGGCACAAGAACCGCCTTTGGCCATGGACGCCGATGCCTTTGGCTGACCCTGTCAGCGCAGGGCACGCCCCTTGAGAATCGCGTCAGCGCCAAATTTCTGCCGAATCAGATCGGTGGCCTTTTCCGCCTTGCCGCGCTGAGCCGCCTGCGGATCAAGCAGATCGCCGGATCGGTCCGCCCCCGCCTCTGGGCCAAGCTCCGACAGACCGACTCCGATAAGACGATAAGCGGCCCCGGCGGGGAGTTGATCCATCAGACCGCGCGCCGTGCGATAGAGCGTATCGGCAAGCTGGGTCGCGTCGCGCAGCGCCTGGCGCCGGGTGATCAGCGAATGATCGCTACGCTTGAGCTTGAGCGTCACGACCCGCCCGGCAATTTGTTTCGCCTTGGCGCGATCCGCCACCTTTTCCGACAGCCGCCATAAATGCCCGTCAAGAATATCCGCATCCCTGGTATCTTCAAAAAACGTGGTCTCGTTCGAGATGGATTTCACCGGCTCATGCGCCGAGACGCGCCGCGCATCGCGCCCGCGCGCAAGATGCCAGAGCCGCCCGCCCATGGCGCCAAACCGCGCCGTGAGGTCTTCGCGCTCCCAGCGGAGCAAATCGGCAAAGGTGCGGATACCCGCAGCGTTCAGCGCCGTGCGCGTGCTCTGTCCGACGCCCCAGATCAGGCTCACGGGTTTGTCGCGCAGAAAATCGGCGGTTTCGCGCGCGCCGATCACCGAAAAACCTTGGGGCTTATCGAGGTCCGAGGCGATTTTGGCCAGAAACTTGTTATGGCTCAGCCCGATTGATCCGGTCAGGCCAAGCTCGCGCCGCATCTGGCGCACCAGCCGCGCCAGCATCACTGCCGGCGGCGCCCCATGGAGCCGCTCCGTGCCGGTGAGATCAAGAAACGCCTCATCCAGCGACAAGGGTTCGATCGCGGGGGTCAGCGCCTGCATCATCGCGCGGATCTGGCGCGAGACATCGGCGTAGACCTGCATCCGCGGCTTGATCACCACCGCCTCGGGGCAGAGCTTGAGCGCCTGAAACATTGGCATTGCCGAGCGCACGCCACGAATGCGCGCGATATAGCACGCGGTCGAAACCACACCGCGCCGCCCGCCGCCGATGATAAGCGGCTTGTCCGCCAGGTCCGGGTTGTCGCGCTTTTCGACGCTGGCATAGAACGCGTCGCAATCCATATGGGCGATGGACAGTTGGAACAACTCGTCATGCGCAATCACCCGCGGGCTGGCGCAGTTGGGACAGCGCGCGGCGGTTTCGAATCGGGCAAGGCAATCGCGGCAAAGGCTTGGCATGATGGCACCATATTACCCTATCGCGCGCGCCATGCCAGCCGACCCTTTCGCGCTAGCCGATATGGGTCTGGCGAAATGTCGCGCCGTCGCGTTCAACGAAAATGGCGCTTAACCCGTGGTTCCGGGCCAGAGACTTGGCCCGTTCCTTGCCCATCACCATGAAGGCGGTCGCCCAGGCATCGGCGTCCATGCAGGTCTCGGCCAGCACCGTGACCGAGGCCGCCGCCCCCAGCACAGGCCCGCCGCGCGACGGGTCCATTGTATGCGAAAGACGCTGCGTGCCAAGGTCGACCCAATGGCGATAATCCCCGGATGTGGCGAGGGCGCTGTCGCGCAGCTCAAGGATCGAGAGCGGCGCGCGCGCCTCGTAATCGGGTTTTTCAAGCGCCACCGTCCATGGTTTGCCCTCGGGGCGCTGACCGATGGCGCGCAATTCGCCATCAAGACCGACAAGCGCATGTTCGATGCCGAACCGGGCGAGCACCGCAACCATCTGATCGACGCCAAAGCCCTTGGCGATGCCCGAAAGGTCAAGTGTGAGGGGGGCGCATTTGCGCACCCGTTGCGTCGCGTGGTCAAGCTCAAGCGCCTCATGCGCTTGTGGTCGGGGCTGAATCAGGGCGCGACGCATCGCGTCGGTGTCATGCTCTTGCGCCCCAAACCCCCAGGCGGCGACCGCGTCGCCCATGGCGATATCGAATGCCCCTTCTGAGAAGCGCCCGATTTCAACCGCGCGCATCAGGACCGTCCTCAATTCGCGCGGCACCGCGACCCATTCGCCGACCGGCGCGCTGTTAAGCCGCATCAGGTCGCTGTCGGGTTTCCAGGTCGACATCTGTTGGTCCACCAAGGCGACGCTTGCGGCCAGTACCGCCTCAATCGGGGCGGGGTCGCGCGCCTTGGGGGCATGAAACTGCGCCGACCAGCGGGTGCCCATGGTCGGCCCGCTCAGGGTGTGGCGGGTCAGTTCAGTAGGTGTCTTCAACATAATGTCCCTCGGCTTTCAGCAGGGCCGGTGTCAATCCGGCGGGGGCTAGGATTTCGCTCAGGGCTTCGGCCACGCCGGCGGCCATGTCGCGGCCACCGCAGACCAGAACCTGCGCGCCCTCACTGATCAGCCGGGCAATCCGGGTGGCATCATTGCGCAGGGCGTCTTGCACATAGGTCCGCGTGTCGGTGCGCGAAAACGCCGTTGTTACCGAGGCAAGCCGCCCATCGGCCTGCCAGCCCTGTAGTTCCTCGCCATAAAACAGGTCGCTGTCGGGGTGACGGGCGCCGTAATAGAGGTGCATCTCGCGGCCCGGCCGATTGGCCCGTGCAAACCCGGCCAGCGGCCCGATCCCGGTGCCGGCCCCAATCAGGATCACCGGCTTGGCATTCGCCTGAGGGCGAAAATCGGGGTTGCGACGCAGAAATCCCTGAACGCTGTCACCGGGGGTGAGCGACAAAAGCTGCCCCGAGCACAGGCCGCCGGGGTGGCGGCTGACGCAGATTTCGATAAACCCGTCGGCCTGCCCTGAGGCCAGCGAATAGAACCGTGGCACCGCGGCACCCTCGGGGATAATCCCCAAAAGGTCACCCGCCGAGAATCTGGCAAAGCCGCGCCCCACCAGCCGCCCAAACCGTCCGGTTTTGGGCAAGGCAAAGCGCAGGATCGCCGAAGGGGTCTGCATGTCAGAGCCATAATCGCGGCGCGAAATGAGGGTAAGCGCCTGAGTTTGCGGGATCACCGGGCTATGCAATAGCTCAAGCGGATGGCCAAGCGCCTCGCCCAGGGCGTGGCCCCAGCGGGCGAATTCCTGCGGCGATTGGCGGTCAACCGTGCCCATCGGCAAAAGCGAGGGCCAGCCGTTTTCGTCGGCCACGCGCGCCACCTCGGCGCCATAAACGCAGAATTGCGGGAACTGACGGTCGCCAAAGCCAAGCACGGCAATAGACAGGCCGGGCGCTGCTTTCAGCGTGGCAAGGCGGTCAAGAAACCCCTTGGCCGAGGCCGGTGCCGCACCATCGCCATAGGTGGCGGCGAGCACGATCACCTGCGCCGCGCAGGCATAGCGCTCGGGGCGAAACTCCGACATTGCGTCGGTGTGAACGGTGTGCCCGGCCTCGCGAAGCGCGCGGTGAAGCGTCGCGGCAAAGCCCCAGGTGCTGCCGCCCTCGCTGCCGACCAGAACGATGGTGTCGGCCTGACCGGCGGGGGTGTTGCCCTTGATCCGGGGGCGCGCGCGGCGCGATTGCAGCCAGAGCATCGCGCCGGTGATCGCCATGACCGGCGCGCCAAGCGCCATCAGGCCAAGCACCACCCCAAGCAAAGCCGCGCCTTGCCCGGTATGCAACATATAGATCGTCTCATTCACCCGCTGCCAGAGGCCCGCATCGACCCAGATCAACACCTCGCCGGTGCCCTGGTCGATATAGCCCTCGCCGACATCGGTAGTGAGCTTGAACACATCCGTGGGATCATCCGGGTAGGGATAGGTCAATTCGCGCAACGCACTGACGGGGGTGTCGCGCAGCATCGCCATGGTGCCGGGAATGGCGCCGGTCTGTTCGCTGACCGCGCGGGGAAAGGTGGGGGGATTTTCCGCCTCGGGTATAAGGCCAAAGGTGCTTGCGGTCATGAAAAGCGCGGTGATGGACGAGAGCAACAGCCCGGCAACGCTAAACCGTGCCACCTCGACATGAAGCCGACGGGTCAGCGGGCCACGCAAGCGGGAAAAGAAATGCCGCCAGCCGCCCACGCGCCGCGCCGTCAGCATCAGGCCCGACACCGACAGCATCAAAAGGGACGCCGCCCCGGCCGCAACGGCCCACCGACCGGCGTCATCCAGAAACAGCGAGCGGTGCAGATTGGTCATCCAGCGTGCAAAGGCTGAGCGTTGGGCGTCTGCAACGCCAACGCCGGTTGCGGGATCAATCACCACCGCGCCGGGCTGTCCGCCGTCAAAGTAAAACGCGGTGATCTTGCCCGAGGGCGAGCGCTTGATCTGTTCAACTCCGGGATAGGTGATCGCGATCCGGTCGGCCAGCGTCGCGACGCTCAGGCCGGCCTCGGGCCGGGCCGGGACCTCTGCCACGACCTCCCAGGCGGGCAGGACCGAAAGAACCGCGCCGCTCAGTGTGATAACCACGATCAGGATTGCCGCGATCAGACCGGGAATTTTGTGCAGGTTACGCAACATGGCAGGGGCCTTTCGTCTTCTTGACTTACATGCCGTAGGTGAAATCACGGATATAACGACGCCCTTTGACGGGGGTGTTGGCCCCGGCGCGGGTAAGCGGAACGACCACCTCGGAGGGGCTGTCGCGCATATCCTCGACAGCGGCGTCGATATGAAGCTCATAGCCCGCGTCAAACAGGGCATCCGACAGATCCAGCGTGATATTGAGCTGTCGCCCCGCGCCGACGCTGGCGCCGGTGATGCCGTTGATCTCGGCGGTATCGCCGCCGGTGGCGCGATGCCAGTCGGTAAGATGCGTGTAATATTTCGCTTTGCCGCCCGCCATCCAGAGGCTGCCCATATAGGCGCCGCTGGCGTCGGTGACATAAAGCGCAAGATAGGCGCCATCGCCGCCATAGTTGGACAGGTTGGTGGTAAAAGTGACCGGCGCGGCCAAGGCCGGGCCGCTCAGCGCCGTGCTCAGGGCAAGCGCGGAAAGCAGGGTTTTCATGGTGTCATCTCCTGGTGTTGTCTTGATTGGCCCCTTTGTGACGGGCCCGGCTGAAGCGTGGCTGACCGGATTGGGAAATTTGCTTCAGCCTGCCGTCAGCTTGGGTGTCAAATCGGCGGTCTACTGTTTGACCACCGGCTTGCTGCCGGGGGTGAACAGGCCATTATCCGGCGGGGCGACGGTGCCGACGGGGGCGGCTTTCCTGCCCGACTTGCCGTATTCGTCATCGTCGTCGTCGTCGTCCTCATATTCCATCTCGACGATGGCGAGCGTGCCAGGATCGACCTTGACCTCGATCTCACGGCCCTGGGCATCGCGCCCGTCGATTTCGTAACAGCCATCGTCGGTCTTGATGCGGCGCACGCTCCAGCCTTTGGCCTCGGCCATCGCCTTGACCGCCTCGCGGGGCTGCCAGTTGGACATTGCCACGTTGCAGTCGTCGTCATCGGCCAATGCAAACCCTGCGGCGCCGATCCCGGCCAGAAATGTCGTTGCGATCAGATATTTTTTCATTTTCCCATCTCCTGAGATTGCTGGTGATGGGGCTTTATTGCGCGCTATGCTGACTTGAACCTGAAGCATGCCATTTTTCTGCGTCAGGTCCGCGTCAGCTTCGCGCGTGATAAAGAGCCCAACAGATGGAACGGAACGGATAAGAACATGCGGGTGCTGCTGATCGAGGATGACAGGGTTCTGGGGGCGGCGGTGCGCGACCAGATCACGGCCGATGGCCATTCCACCGACTGGACGACGCGGCTTGATGAAGCGGGCGAATACCTTGATGTGGCGGCCTATGACCTTATCCTGCTTGACCTGATGCTGCCCGATGGGCGCGGTCAGCCGTTCCTGCGCGCGTTGCGGGGGCGCGGGGACGCGACGCCGGTGATCATCCTGACCGCGCTCGATCAGATCAGCGACCGGATCGAGGGGCTGAATGCGGGGGCCGATGATTACATGGTCAAGCCGTTTGATCTCTCGGAGCTTTCGGCGCGGGTCGGGGCGGTGGCACGGCGCTATTCCGGCAATCCCAATCCGCTGGTGACCCTGGGCGATCTCGAGATCGACCTTGCCGCCAAATCGGTGCGTCGCGCGGGCAAGCCCGTGGCCCTGACCGCGCGCGAATGGGTGCTGTTCGAGGCCTTCGTTCAGCGCCCCGGTCAGCTTTTGTCAAAGGCGCAGCTCGAAGAGCGGCTATATTCGTTCGAGACCGAGATCGAGAGCAACGCGATCGAGGTCTACGTCAGCCGGTTGCGCAAAAAGCTGGGCCGCGAGCGGATCGAGACGGTACGCGGGCTAGGCTATCGGCTGGGCGCGGCGTGAAAGGGCCGGGCTCTCTGCAAGGCAAACTGGCGCTTGGGCTTGGGCTTGGGCTTACGCTGGTCTGGCTTGCCACCGCTCTTGTCACCGCGACCCTGCTGCGCGGCGAAATGGACGAGGTGTTTGATTCCGCCCTTGAGGAAACCGCGCAGCGCATTCTGCCACTGGCGGTTCTGGACATTCTTGATCGCGACGAAGAAGGCGTCAGTCAGCGCATCGCAAGCCTGCGCCAGCATGAAGAGTTTTTTACCTATATCGTGCGCGATGATCAGGGCCGTATCCTGCTGCGCTCGCATTCCGCCGATGTCTCGGTTTTCCCCCCTTTCGAGGCGGTCGGGTTTTCCCAATCCGCGACGCATCGGCTTTATTTCGATGCGGCGCTGCGTGGTACGATCACCATCGCCATGGCCGAGCCGCTTGAGCACCGCGCCGAAGTGGCGCGCGAAACCCTGATGGCGCTTGCCCTGCCGCTTGTCGTGGTGATCCCGCTGAGCCTGATCGGTCTGTTGCTAATCGTGCGGCGGAGCCTTGCCCCGGTGCGCGACTTCAGCGGGGTCTTGTCAAGCCGTGGCGCGCGCGACCTGTCGCATGTCGGTGACGAGAGCCTGCCGGAGGAATTTCTGCCGATGGCCGATGCGGTCAATCAGCTTCTGGATCGTCTGCGCCGCACGCTTGAGGCCGAGCGCAGCTTTACCGCCAATGCGGCCCATGAATTGCGCACCCCGGTTGCCGCCGCCCTTGCCCAGACCCAGAGGCTGATGGCCGAAACCAGGGACGCGAGCGCAGGGGCGAGGGCAGGCGAGATTGAAACCGCGCTCAAGCGCCTGAACCGGCTGTCGGAAAAGCTCATGCAACTGGCGCGCGCCGAGGGCGGGCGGTTGCGCGCTGACACGGTCACCGACCTGCGCCCGGTGCTGCGCCTTGCGCTGTCCGATTTTGAACGGGTCGTCGGGGCCGGTCGGATTCTGGCCGAGATTTCCGACAGGCCGGTGCTCTCCAATATCGACCCGGATGCCTTTGCCATCGTTCTGCGCAATCTTGTCGAAAACGCCCTGCGCCATGGTCGCGACGAGGCCCCGGTGCGGGTCGCGCTGACGGCAGACGGCGTTTTGCAGGTGATCAATGAGGGCCCCGCCCTTGCGCCCGAAACCTTGGCGCGCCTGACCGCGCGCTTTGAGCGGGGCCAGAACACTGGATCGGACGGCAGCGGTCTTGGCCTTTCGATTGTCCAGGCCATCGCCGACGGTGCCGGGGCCGGGCTTAGCCTTCGCTCCCCGGCGACGGGGCGCCCGGATGGGTTCGAGGCGCGGTTTCAGCTTCCCATCGGTGCGCGGTCGACATAGACGGCGCACCAGACTCTCCGGAGGATAAGGCGACATCCCCGTCGGTGTGCAAAATCGTCGGACCTATTGTGGTGCCGCCCTTTGCAATGCAAGGATAGGGTTGGAAACGCGTGGAAAGGACAGAACCATGAAGGTAGTCGTGATGGGGGCCGGCGTGATCGGTGTTACAACCGCCTGGTATCTGGCCAGGCAGGGCGCCGAGGTTGTCGTGCTCGACCGACAGCTTGGGCCAGGGCTTGAGACAAGCTATGCCAATGCCGGAGAACTGTCCTATGGCATGACCTCGCCCTGGGCCGCGCCGGGGATACCGGTGAAGGCCCTCAAGTGGTTGTTCATGAAGCGCCGCCCCTTGTTTATCTGGCCGTTGATCAGCCCGACGATGTGGATGTGGTCGGCGCAGATGATCCGCAATTGCAACGATACAAGCTATTCGATCAACAAATCGCGGATGGTCAGGGTTTCGAACTATAGCCGCGACGTGATGCCAGAGCTGATCGAAGAAACCGGGATCGACTATGACGGGCGCGAGCAGGGCACGCTTCAGCTGTTCCGCACCGCCAAGCAAATGAAGGGTTCTCGCGCCGACCAGGAAATCCTTGCGCAATTCGACAGCCCGTTTGAAGAGCTGGGCCGCGACGCCTGCATTGCGGTGGAACCGGCATTGGCCGAGGTGCGCCACAAATTCGTTGGCGGTTTGCGGCTTACGGCGGATCGGACCGGGGATTGCCGACTGTTCACGATTGCCCTTGCGGAAAAGGCTGCGGAACTGGGGGTACAGTTTCAATACGGCCAGTCGATCCGCAGCATCGCGATTGAAAACGGCCGGGTTGCGGGCGTGGACACGGAATTGGCGGGGCGCATCACCGGTGACAAATATGTCTGCGCCCTCGGAAGCTATGCCCCGCATTTGCTCAAGCCCATCGGATTGAAATTGCCGGTTTATCCGGTCAAGGGCTATTCGGTGACCATTCCGGTCGTTGATGATGCCATGGCGCCACAATCGACCCTGATGGATGAAACCCACAAGGTGGCGATCACCCGGCTTGGCGATCGGATCAGGGTGGCCGGCACCGCCGAGATTGCGGGCTATAGCAATCGGCTGGGGCCGCACGCCACGGATACCGTCAAACATGTGATCAACGACCTGTTTCCCAAGGGCGGCGATCTGAACCAGGCCGAAGGCTGGACCGGCCTGCGCCCGATGACACCCGATGGCACGCCGGTTCTGGGCGGGACGCGCTATGACAATCTTTACCTCAACACTGGCCACGGCACATTGGGCTGGACCATGGCCTGTGGATCAGGGCGCGCTGTGGCCGACCTTGTTGTCGGCAAAGAGCCCGAGATTTCGTTCGATGGTCTTACTGCCGCGCGGTATGGACAATAGTGCAATGACGGCGCCCCGCGCGGGGGCTGTCTGGCCCCGTCCATGCGGCTGTCCGGTGGCCGTTGCGATCAGAGTCGAGGCGGTGCGGAGATCGAGAACACCTCGGCCGGGTGCAGCACCAGATCAAGCCCCAGCTTGAGGCAGACGGCGAGAACCAGCAAGGCCAGCAAGATGCGCAGTTGTTCGGCCTTGAGCAGCAGACCAATGCGGGCGCCGATCTGGGCGCCGATCACGCCGCCGACGATAAGCAGAACGGCCAGCACCGTATCGACTGTGTGGCTGTTGTAGGCATGCATCATCGTCGTGTACGCCGAAACGAAGATGATCTGGAACAGCGAGGTTCCAACCACGACTTTGGTCGGCATGCCAAGGACATAGATCATCGCAGGCACGACAACGAATCCGCCGCCCACGCCCATGATGGCCGAAAGCACGCCGACGAAGAAGCCGACAATAAGCGGCGGGAAGACCGAGATATAGAGCCCCGATGAGCGGAAGCGGATTCGCAATGGCATGGCGTGGACCCAACCGTGACCGGCCCGCTTGCGCTTGGATTTTGGGCCCTGCATCTTTGCCTTGCGCATCGCGTTCAAGCTTTCGATGAACATCAGCCCGCCGATCAGCCCGAGAACGACCACGTAGAAGATATTGACCAGAAGATCGACCTGCCCGAGTTCGCGCAGTAAATTGAAGATGTAGATCCCCACGGTCGAGCCGGTGAGGCCGCCGACCATGAGCGCAAAACCCATTGGGAAATCAACGGTTCGACGGCGGATATGCGCAAGGATGGCTGAAAAGGACGACGCGACGATCTGGTTGGCCGATGTGGCCACCGCGACGGCAGGTGGGATGCCGATGAAGAACAAAAGGGGAGTAATCAGGAAGCCGCCGCCAACCCCAAACATGCCCGAGAGCAGGCCGACAACGAGCCCGATAGAAAGGAGAAGTGGACCGTTCACCGAAACCTCGGCGATGGGCAGGTAAATTTCCATGGGAGCCGGGAATACCTAGTTGCACAGGCCCCGCACCTACGCCCAAGCCATGTCGAACGCAAGACACCAGTCCCTGAAAACCTGTCGCAGGCCCGATGAACGGCTGCTTTGATGGTCGCTGTGCAGCAGGCAATCGGGCCGGTGCATGTCTGCCAAGGCCACGACTTCGCTATTCGCCGTGACCGACAGTCACGACGGATGTCCGGCGATCTGCCAAAAGCCAGGTCCAAAGTCTGCTGGAAATGAAGGAGGATGGTGGAGCCTAGGGGGATCGAACCCCTGACCTCTTGCATGCCATGCAAGCGCTCTCCCAGCTGAGCTAAGGCCCCATCAGTGTGGCCCCAAGAGGCCTGTGCGCCGCTATCTAGGGAAAGCGGCGGGCGGGATCAAGAGGAAAATCCCGCCCTTGCGTTTTTCACGACTCGGTGTCGTCCGAGGCAACGTCGGCGATCTCGTCAAGCGAGACATCGTCGTCGTCGTCGTCATCTTCGAGAAGGTCGTCATCAAGATCGACATCCACGTCATCGTCATCCAGCAGATCCGATTTGTCATCCGCATCCGTTGTCTTCAGCTTTTTGGTCTCGGCATCTTCGGCGTCCGGTGTCATTGATCGGCTCTTACCGGTGGCGAGTTCGACCACTTCGCCCGTGTAGGGGCTAACGATCGGGTTCTTGTTCAGATCGTAAAAGCGCTTCCCGGTTGTAGGGCAAAGGCGCTTTACGCCCCATTCTTCTTTGGGCATTGGTGATCCCCTTTAAATCTCTGGTCTTGTCGACGGTCCGCGCCACCTGCCATAACAATGCTCAGCTGTCAAAGGCTTTAGTCGCCACGCAATCCGCTAATCAGGAGGCCATATGGGCCATCACGTGCTTCCGGGCAACCCCCCAGTTGAACTTAGCTTGCGTCGGTCCCCGCGCGCGCGGCGGATTTCGCTGCGTGTTTCGGGGCTTGATGGGCGGGTTACGCTGACCCTGCCACGCGGTGTGCCCGAGGCCGAAGCGCTTGATTTTGCCCACACCAAGGCCGATTGGTTGCGTGCGCAGTTGGCGCAGCGCCCGGCCACGGTCACGGTGACGCATGGGCTTGAGATTCCGGTCGAGGGCAGGGTGATGCGAATCGCCCAAGGGTCCGGGCGGCGGGTGGTACAGGATGGCATCACCCTAAAGGTGCCCGGTGCGCCCGAAACCGCCGCCGCGCGGCTTGAGGGCTGGCTCAAGGCGCGGGCGCGCGACCGGCTGGCGGCGGCGTCGGATCATTATGCCGGGCTGCTTGGCCATGGCTATAGCCGGATCACTCTGCGCGATACGCGCTCGCGATGGGGGTCGTGTTCGTCAAGCGGCGCGCTCAGCTATTCCTGGCGGTTGATCATGGCCCCGCCCGAGGTGCTTGATTATGTCGCCGCCCATGAGGTGGCGCATCTGGCGGAAATGAACCATTCGCCCGCCTTCTGGGCGGTGGTGGCGCAGCTGATGCCGGGCTATGGCGCGCACCGCGCCTGGCTGCGCCGTGAGGGCGGCGCGTTGCACCGCTATCGTTTCAGCGATTGACCCCGGCGTTATTTGTGATCACATGATACCATGCTATTGACCCCGCGCCCCGATCCAAGCCCTTCGGCGCATGACCGCGTTTATCGCGGTCTGCGCACCCGGATCATGCATGGCGAAATTGCGCCTGGTCAGGCGATGACCCTGCGCGGCATCGGCGCGGAATTCGGCGTTTCAATGACCCCGGCGCGCGAAGCGGTGCGCCGCCTGTCCGCCGAGGGCGCCCTCACGATCTCAAGCTCGGGGCGGGTCAGCACGCCGGAACTCAACAACGAGCGGATCGAGGAGTTGGCCGCGCTGCGTTCCCTGATCGAGGTAGAGCTGGCAAGCCGCGCATTGCCGCGTGCGCATATCGCGCTGATCGACCGGCTTCAGAGCATCAACGCGCGGGTCGCCGAAGATATCGCGCGCCAGGATGCGGTTTCCTATATCCGCCGCAATCTGGAGTTTCACCGCACGCTCTATTTGCGCGCGCAGGCGCCTGCGATGCTGGCTATGGCCGAAACCGTCTGGCTTCAGCTTGGACCGACCATGCGCGCCCTCTACGGGCGTCTGCGACGCAAGGATCCGCCGCACCACCACCGCCTTATCATCGCGGCGCTCAAGGCAGGCGACGAGCCAAGCCTGCGCCTTGCTGTGCGCTCGGATGTGACGCAGGGCCTCAAGATGTTGCTCGGATAGGGCGAAATGGATAACGCCACCCTGATGATCACGCTGGGCGCGCTGTTCCTTCTGGGGCTGGCCGCCGATACGATCGGGCGCCGCACGCGCCTGCCACGGGTCACGCTGTTGCTGATCTGCGGGATCATCGCGGGCGGGTCCGGCCTTGATCTCATTCCACCCGAGGTGCGCGCGCTTTACGATTTCCTGTCGGTCATGGCGCTGACCATGGTGGCGTTTCTGCTTGGAAGCTCGCTGACCGGCAAGGCGCTTAAACGCCACGGCGCGGCGATTTTTCTGGTTTCGCTGGCGATTGTGCTGGCAACCATGCTGGGGGTCACGCTCGGGTTGTGGCTGATTGGCGTGCCGGTGTCGGTCGCTTTGCTTTTGGGGGCGATTGCCTCGGCCACGGATCCGGCGGCGACGCAGGATGCGATCCGCCAATCCGGCTCAAAGGGGCCGTTTGTGGACAAGATTCGCGGCATTGTCGCCATCGACGATGCCTGGGGCCTTCTGGCGTTTTCGCTGGCCGTGGTCTTTGCCCAGATGCTTGGCGGTAACGGCGATACCTCTGCCCTGTCAGAGGCGCTCTGGGAAATTGGCGGTGCAGTCGGCCTCGGGGCGATGCTCGGCCTGCCTGCGGCCTATCTGACCGGGCGGCTCAGCAAAGGCGAACCGCTTCAGACCGAGGCGATCGGGATTGTCTTTCTCACCGCCGGGCTGGCAATCTGGGCAGGGGTGTCCTTTCTCATCGCGGGCATGGTGGCGGGCGCGATCATCGCCAATCTGGCGCGTCACCACGGCCGCGCCTTTCACGAGATCGAGCACCTGCAATGGCCCTTCATGGTGCTGTTTTTCCTGCTGGCGGGCGCGCGGCTTGAACTTGGCCTTCTGGCCGAAATCGGCCTGCTTGGCCTTGTTTTTATCGCCCTGCGCACCGGCGCGCGGGTGGCGGGGGGCTGGATTGGCGGCGCGTTTGCCGACGCACCTCCAGCCGAACGCCGTTGGTTCGGCGCGGCCCTCTTGCCGCAGGCGGGCGTTGCCGTTGGCATGGCGCTTGTGGCGGCGCGCGAATTTCCGCAATCGGGCGAAATGATCCTTACACTGACCATCGGCACCACGGTTCTGTTTGAACTGATCGGCCCGCTGATGACCGTTCTTGCCATCCGCCGGGTCGCCAACAGCTCCAGATAAATCCGTACTCTGCGTTTCTTCTGGCCTTAAATATCCCCGCCGGAGGCCCCCGCAGTTTTCGCGCGCGATGCCGCTTGTGGGGCGTTTCACCTCTAGGCAGCAAGCCCTTTCGAGCCGATCTTCAGGAACTTCTCGCGCCGGTCCTTGATCAGGGCCGCCCGGTCTTTTTGGTCCAATTCGCCAAGCATCGCCTTGATCGCCTTGCCCACCGCCACAATCGTGGTGTCGCGGTCGCGGTGTGCGCCGCCAAGTGGTTCGTCAATGATGCGATCCGCTACGCCCAGCTTGATCAGGTCCTGCGCCGTCAGGCGCAGCGCCTCTGCCGCCTCGCGCATTTTCTCGGAGTCTTTCCACAGGATGCTTGCGCAGCCCTCGGGCGAAATCACCGAATAGACCGAATGATCCAGCATCGCCACGCGGTTGGCCGAGGCAAAGGCCACCGCCCCGCCAGAGCCACCCTCGCCAATAATCACGCTGACCAAAGGCACGCCGATTTGCAGACAGGTCTCGGTCGCGCGGGCAATCGCCTCGGATTGGCCACGTTCTTCGGCGCCCTTGCCAGGATAGGCGCCGGGGGTATCCACAAGCGTCACCACCGGCAGGCCAAAGCGATCCGCCATCTCCATGAGCCGCACTGCCTTGCGATAGCCTTCGGGCCGGGCCATGCCGAAATTGCGGGCAATCCGGCTTTTGGTGTCATTGCCCTTTTCATGGCCGATCACCATCACCGGCCGATCCCCAAGCCGGGCCAGCCCGCCCATCACCGCATCGTCCTCGCCAAAGGCGCGATCGCCTGCCAGCGGGGTGTATTCGGTGAACAGCGTCTCGATATAATCGCGGCAATGCGGGCGGTCGGGATGGCGGGCCACCTGACACTTGCGCCAGGGGCTGAGGTTCTTGTAGAGATCGCGCAGCAAATCCGCTGCCTTGCGGTCAAGCGCGCCGGCCTCTGCCTCGACATTCATTTCCGCATTCGCCCGCGCCATCGCGCGCAGCTCTTCGGCCTTGCCTTCAATTTCCGCCAGGGGCTTTTCGAAGTCGAGATAATTGGTCATCGCTTACTCCACGGTTGCCGTGGCGTTATATGGCGGTACGGCAGATGATTTGCAATCATAACCGGGCCAATCCGGCCCGAAGCGCAAGTTCCGGCGAGGATAAAACCGCAACGCCCAGATCCCCCAGCATCGGCGCCGCCCCCGCCATCGAGGCCTGGGCAAGAACAATCGCCCCAAGATCAGGCATCCGGACCGCCTGATCGAGAATCGCCCTGGCCAGGGCCTTGGCAAAATCCGTTGTCTTGCCCCGGACAAAAAGCGGCCAAAGTGCGGGCAGGGGCAGCGGGACAACCGGGCCGGGATGACCCGCGCCGCGCATCGCATCCTGCAACAGCTCAAGGCTTGGCGCGCGGGTACTTTCAAGGCAATAGACCATCAGCACCGCGCCCTTTGTCCGCGCGGCGGCCTGCATCATCGGCCAATCGACACGGATCGCGCCCGCGCGCGCAGCAACCGGGCCGATGGTGGTGCAGGTGCAAATCACCGGCCCCGGCGCAGAGGCGATCGTCGCGGCGATCTCATCGCCAAGCGCCGCGTCGATGCCGTCCTGTGCGCGCTCAAGGAAATCGGGGCGCACGATATGCACAAGCCGCGCGCCCGGCGCAATTTTGTCGCGCAGGGCGTCAAAACTGGCGCGATGCGCCTCGGCGGTGTGCAAAAGGGTCAGGGTCATGGCAGGCCTTGCGCAATGGTCACTGGGCCGGAAACAGCACGGGGATCAGGGTGGTGACCAGCAACCCCGCCATGATCCAGTTGAACGCGCGCAGGCGGGCCGGGCTTTTGAGGAACCGGCGCAGCTGTTGGCCGAGCACGGTCCAGCCTGTGGTGCTGAGGCCAGAGACCAAAACATAGATGCCCGCCACCCAGAGCACCGCCACAAGATCGCGCCCTGTCGCGTAGAGCGTCACGGCCGACAGCGCCATGCTCCAGGCCTTGGGATTGACCCATTGAAAGGCCGCGGATTGCAGGAATGTCAGCGGGCGACCTTCGGCCTCGGTCTGTTTTGGCGGGGCGGCATGGGCGATCTTCCATGCCAGATAAAGCAGATAGACAACCGACACGATCTTGAGGATCACATAGCTGAGCGGCCAGAGGTCAAACACCTGCATCACCCCGATCCCGACCAGAAACACCATCGTCGGAAAGCCAAGCCCGATGCCAAGCATATGTGGCACGGTGCGGCGAAACCCGAAATTCGCGCCTGAACTCATCAGCATGAGGTTGTTGGGCCCCGGCGTGATCACCGTGACGAAGGCAAAGCCGGTGAGGGCAATCAAAAGATCATGTGTCATGACGCAATCCCATGCGAAGGCCTATGGTTCTGAATGGCGTTTGTCGGCGCGATCAAGACCGCTCTGCACGCAAATGAATTCATAAACAAGAGGCGTTCCGAAAATGAAAGGGGGCCGTTGGTTCGGCCCCTCAGTCATTCCTGCCAGGTGTTCGGGAAAGTTCTTCGCTAGAGGTTCGGGATGGTGAGAACCTGCCCGACGCTTAACTTGTCGGCGTCTGCAAGTGTCTCGCGATTGGCGTTCAGGATATCGGCCTGACGATCCGTGCGCCCGTAAAAGCGATAGGCGATCGAGGCAAGGCTGTCGCCGGGGCTGACGATATAGGTCTGGGCCTCGGGGGTGACATTGGCGGGATCCGACAGGGTGGCCAGCAAGAGCGCGGTGTCGACCTGCCCCTCGGCGGTGACCAGCGATTTGGGCACCTCGACCTTACCTTTCTTGGCGGCGTCATTGACCAGGGCGTGAATATAGCTTTCCGACTGGCCCTGACGCAGCGCCCTGATGATCAGCGCCTCAAGGTCGGTCGGCGGCGCGGGGGCAGTGACAGGGGCCGCCGTGATTTGCGGCACCTCTGCGCGTAGCGGGGCCACTCTCGGCCGCAGGCTGCGTGGTGTTTCGGAGGCGGGCGTGACGGCTTCGGGTCCGGTCTGCTCTGGCGCAATCGTGGCAAGGCTCGACAGGTCGGTGTCGGCACGGGTCACATCGCTGGCACCTGGTAATGCAAGATTGGCAGAGCGACGCGGTTTGCTGGGCTGAACAAGGATCAACGCGATGGTGACGGCGAAGAAGGCGGCAACGATCAAGAAAACACGTATCATCTTGAATACCCTTTAACACTATAGATCGAAGGGGAATGCCCGACCGGGCAAGGGCCTGCGAAGGTCGAAATTTGGCCTTTGCATGCGCAAGCACCGCGCGTCCCCCAATTGTCTTTGCCGCCGACCTGTTGGGGCCGCACCGCTCAAGTGACCCAGATATAGTAGAAAGATGACGAATCGGTCAACATAAAGTGATTCGGTGTATGACTACTTTTCGATTTTGCAGCCTATACTTGTGAGGCGGCACTGAAATGCCCGTAGGTACGCGGTTTCATGCCGTCATCCACGCCGATGCATTAGCCATTTTCGCGCAGAATGCCACCGGCAAGATAGAGCGACCCACAGATCAGGATGCGGGCCTTCGGGGTATGGGCGATAATCGCGCGCACGGCGTCAAGCGCGCTGTCGGCGGTCTGCGCGGCAAGCCCCACGCCAAGGGCGGCCTTGGCGGTGTCTTCGGCGGGCAGGGTATTGGCCTCGCCCGGAATTGACAGGGCGGTCAGGCTTTGGGCCTCTGCCGCCAGCGGCGCGAGATAACCGGCGATATCCTTGGTGTTGAGCATGCCACAGATCAGATGCGTGGGCCGTTTCGCCAGGCTGGCAAGATGGCACCCGAGCGCCCGCCCGGCCGCCGCGTTATGCCCGCCGTCAAGCCAAAGCTCGGCCTCGGGGGCGGCCTCGACCAGCGGGCCGCGGACAAGCCGCTGCATGCGGGCAGGCCAGACAGCCGAGGTAACCGCGGCCTCAAGTGCCACATCGCCCATCTCAAGATGGCGTAGCGCGGCAATCGCGGCACCGGCATTCTCAACCTGATGCGTGCCGGGCAGGTTGGGCAGCGGCAGATCGCGCAAGCCGGTTTCATCCTGAAAGATCAGCCGCCCGCGCTCGATGCTCACATGCCAGTGCTGGCCTTGGGCCATCAGCGGCGCGCCAAGACGGCGGGCGGTGGCCTCGATCACCTCCATCGCCTCGTTCGCTTGCGGGCCGACCACGCAGGGCACGCCGCGCTTGATGATCCCGGCCTTCTCGCCCGCGATCTTGGCCAGGGTATTGCCAAGATATTGCTCGTGGTCGATCGAAATCGGCGTGATTACCGTCAGCACGGGTTTGGCGATCACATTGGTCGCATCAAGCCGCCCGCCAAGCCCCACCTCAAGCAGGGTGAAATCGGCCGGGCTGCGCGCCATGGCAAGGATGCCGGCGCAGGTGGTGATTTCGAAATAGGTGATATCACCGCCGTCATTGGCAGCGTAGCATTCATCAAGCACCGCCGTCAGGTCCGCCTCGGAGATTAGATCACCGGCAAGCCGGATACGTTCGTGAAACCGCGCCAGATGCGGCGAGGTATAGGCATGCACGCGCTTGCCCGCCGCCTCTAGCCCGGCGCGGATCATCGCCTGGGTGCTGCCCTTGCCGTTGGTGCCCGCAAGGTGGATCACCGGCGGCAGATCGTTTTGCGGATTGCCAAGCGCGTCAAGCAAACGCCAGACGCGGGTCAGCGTCAGGTCGATGATTTTCGGGTGCAGCGCCATCATCCGATCAAGGATGACGTCAGATGTGGGCGCGCTCATTTTTCGGCGGTCTTTTCGGCGGGCTGCTCCTCAGCCGTGACCGGCTGCGTCGCGGGGGTGTCGGCCTCTGGGGCGGGCAGATCGCCGCGCACGGCAGGGGGAAGCCCCATTAGCATCCGGGTGATGATGATCAACTCGTCGCGCATTTCGGTGCGTGGCGTCACGCGGTCAAGCATGCCATGTTCGAGCAGGTATTCGGCGCGCTGAAACCCGTCGGGCAGCTTTTCGCGAATCGTCTGTTCGATCACCCGCGGCCCGGCAAAGCAGATAAGCGCGCCCGGCTCGGCAATATGTACATCACCCAGCATCGCATAAGAGGCGGTCACCCCGCCGGTGGTCGGATGGGTCAGCACCACGATATAGGGCAGCCCCGCCTCGCGCAGCATTTGCACCGCGACCGTGGTGCGCGGCATCTGCATGAGGCTGAGAATCCCCTCTTGCATGCGCGCGCCACCCGCCGCCGAAAACAGGATCAGCGGTCGCTTGAGCTTTACCGCCGTTTCAGCGGCGGCAATGATCGCATTGCCGACATACATCCCCATCGAGCCGGCCATGAAGGAGAAATCCTGCGCTGCAGCGACGATCGGGGTGCGGCCGATCTCTCCGGTGGCGACAAGCATCGCCTCTTTCTCACCGGTCACCTTTTGCGCGGCGCGCAGGCGGTCGGGATATTTCTTCTGGTCGCGAAAATGAAGCGGGTCGGCGTTTGGCAAAGGCACCTCGACCTCTGAAAAAATGCCGCCATCAAACAGCGCGGCAAAGCGTTCGCGCGGGGTAATCGCCATGTGATTGCCGCAACTGGTACAGACGTTAAGATTATCGCTCAGCTCGCGGTGAAACAGCATGGTGCCGCAGTCATCGCATTTGGACCACAGGTTTTCGGGGATTTCGCGGCGCGAGAAGATCGAATTGATCCTTGGGCGCACGTAATTGGTGATCCAGTTCATCGGGCCGGTCCCTCAGTTGCGTTTCGCCCCTGAGATAAGCGGCGCAGAGAGGAAATGCAATCAGCCTCGCAACGCAAGCCGGATTGTCAGCCAGCCACAGACCAGGATCATTATGTCAATCGGCATGAAGGTCCAGAATGCGGCGCTATCTTCCATCGAAAACGGATAGGAATAAAGCGCGAGCCCGTCAAATTGCCCCTGTGGCGCGGTAATCAGAATGGCGCCGAAATTATTGATGAAATGCAGCGCCGTTGCCGGGCCAAGCGTGCCGAAGCGCGCGGTAAGATCGCCCGCCGCAATACCAAACGCCCCGGCCCAAAACACCACGATCCAAGCATTCACCCCAAAGGTGGTCGGATCAAAATGCAACAGGGCAAACCCCAGCGACGGCAGGCCGATCCAGATCAGCGGCGAGGAAAACCGAGCCGCGAGCTGGCTTTGAAAATAGCCGCGAAACAGCACCTCTTCGGCAAAGACCTGAATGAACAATCCGACAAGCGCGAGCGGCAGGAAACTCGCCCATGTGCCAAAGGCCACGTTCGGCGCGGGCTCCATCCCCTCGGGCAGGGGCAGCATCATGATCACCGCATAAAGCACCAGCATCGCAAGAAAGGCGCGGCGAAACTGTCGGCTTGCCGAAACAGGCGCGCCGACAAGTGTCATAAGCCCGCGTTTGTGCACCAGCCTGAGCGCGACGGCGAGCGCGGTGATTAGCATGGCAAAGATAAACAGGTTCACCAGTACGCCAACCGGGCTTGTCGCGCTTTCAATGCTGGGGGCGAGGCACGCCCAGATATCCTTGGGAAAAACTCGCTGCAAGACCTCGGCATAGCCAAAGCTGAGCCCCAGAAACAGAACGGCCGTCAGCGCCGTCCCGACAATCAGATAGGGCAGGCGGGCGGTTGCGCGCGCAGGCGCAACAAGGCTGTCATGGGCATCATATCGCATGGCGCGCAGGCTATCCGGGGTTGCGGGGTGTTGCAATCGGCTTGCCTGTCTCGCGGCTCTGGCCTAGACCGTTGCCCAGCATTTACCGGGAGGCCGCTCATGACCAAATTCGACAAAGCCAAATTGCCCAGCCGTTATGTGACAGAAGGCCCCGCGCGGGCCCCGCATCGGTCGTATTACTATGCCATGGGCATGAGCGAGGCAGAAATCCACCAGCCGCTCGTCGGTGTTGCCACCTGCTGGAACGAGGCGGCGCCCTGCAATATCGCCCTCAACCGTCAGGCACAGGCCGCCAAGATGGGCGTAAAAGAGGCGCACGGCACGCCGCGCGAATTCACCACCATCACCGTCACCGACGGTATCGCGATGGGCCATGAGGGCATGCGATCCTCGCTGGCCAGCCGCGAGGCGATTGCTGACACGGTGGAGTTGACGATGCGCGGCCATTGCTATGACGCGCTTGTCGGTCTGGCGGGCTGTGACAAGAGCTTGCCGGGGATGATGATGGCGATGGTGCGGCTCAACGTGCCGTCGGTGTTTCTTTATGGTGGCTCGATCCTGCCGGGCCGTCTTGATGGCAAGGATGTCACCGTGCAGGATGTGTTCGAGGCCGTCGGCCAGCATCAGGCCGGTAACCTTACCACCTGCGAGCTTGAAAAGCTTGAGGCGGTGGCCTGCCCTTCGGCGGGTGCCTGCGGTGGCCAATTCACGGCTAACACCATGGCCTGTGTGTCCGAGGCGATCGGCCTTGCCCTGATGAACAGCGCCGGCGCACCGGCCCCTTACGAAAGCCGCGACCAATACGCTGAGGCCTCTGGCCGCGCGGTGATGAACCTGCTTGAGAAAAACATTCGCGCGCGCGATGTGGTGACGCTCAAGTCGCTTGAAAACGCGGCGCGGGTCGTTGCCTGTACCGGCGGGTCGACCAATGCCGGGCTGCACCTGCCGGCCATCGCGCATGAGGCGGGGATTGACTTCTTCCTTGAGGATGTTTGCGAGATTTTCCGCGATACGCCCTATTTCGTCGATCTGAAACCCGGCGGCGCTTATGTCGCCAAAGACCTCTACGAGGTTGGCGGCGTGCCGGTGGTGATGAAAGAACTGCGCAAGGCGGGCCTGTTGCACGAGGATTGCATCACCGCCGATGGCACCACGATTGGCGAGGCGCTCGACAAGATCACCCGTGAGGCCGATGGCAAGGTGATTTACCCGATCTCGGCCCCGATCAGCAAGACCGGCGGTGTTGTCGGCCTCAAGGGCAACCTTGCGCCCGCAGGCGCAATCGTCAAAGTCGCCGGTATGACCGAGGAACAGCAGGTCTTTACCGGCCCCGCGCGGGTGTTTGAATGCGAAGAAGACGCGTTCGAGGCGGTCAAGGCGCGCTCTTATAAAGAGGGCGACGTTCTTGTGATCCGCAATGAAGGCCCCGCAGGCGGCCCCGGTATGCGCGAAATGCTGGCCACCACGGCCGCGCTTTCGGGGCAGGGCATGGGCAAGAAAGTGGCGCTTATCACCGATGGGCGCTTTTCGGGCGCAACCCGCGGCTTTTGCGTGGGGCATGTCGGCCCCGAGGCCGCACATGGCGGGCCGATTGCCCTGTTGAAAGATGGCGACATGATCACGCTGAACGCTTTGACCGGCGAATTGTCGGTGGCACTCAGCGATGAGGATCTGGCGGCGCGCAAGGCCGACTGGACAGGTCCGCGCGAGACGCTCTATGCCAGCGGTGCCCTCTGGAAATACTCACAGCTTGTTGGCGAGACATATAAAGGCGCGGTGACCCATCCCGGGGCCAAGGCCGAGCGCCATGTCTATATGGATCTTTGATCAAACCACGGCCTGGCGGATCATTCGCCGGGCCTTTTTCACACTACTGATCCTGCCACTGGCCGCCTGTCTTGAGGGCATGCCGGGGGCTGGGTCTGACGTGTCTGCGCTCAGCAAGGTGATGTTTTACGGGGGCGATGTCACCGTGGCCGGGCCGCGCGGCTATTGCATTGATCCTCAAACCGTCAAACGCGGCCAGAGTGGCAGTTTTGCGCTGTTGGCCAGTTGTGAAAGCCTGACCGGCACGGCGGGGGTGGTGGTTGATCCGGCGGTTCTGACGGTGTCAGTCCTGTCGCGCCAAGCGGGTGTGACCCAGCCCGATTCTGCGGAAATGGCCCGCGCCCTGAGCCCGGACAAGGTTTTGCTGGGCTATGACGGCGACGGGATATCGCTGGTGCATGTCGCAACTGGCGGGCGCGCGGTGCTGCCGACGGGCGATCCGTCTTATTGGCGCGCCGGGATGGTGATCAACGATCACCTGATCGGTCTGGCGGTCTATGGGCCGGAGGGCGGCGTTGTCGCCAATAAAGCGGGGCGCGATCTGTTGATGGATCTGGCCGAAGAGTTGCGCGACCAAAGCCCCAAGCGCAGTTTTGCCCCCGAAGCGGCGGCGGCAACGGCGGAAACCCCGTCAGAGGACGCAACACAACCCGTTTCAAGGGCCAGGCAAAGCCTTGATCAGTTTTTAGATGGATTGTTTCCGATCAAAGGTTAATGCTATGTAAGGGGTTATTGGGCAGACTGGTGGCGCACCACGTCCAGACGAGACTTAGATGGTAGTACCGGGATGAAATTTCTAGATTTGGCTGCGCATCGTCACGGGCTTCGAAAATGGAGCCAGGCCGCGCGCAATGCCCCGATGATGAGCCTCGCCAATCTGCGCAGGGAGCGTGCTCGCGCCCGCAAGCTTATGTATTCGTTGAACGAAGTGATCTCGACGGCGGATAACCGTCTGGCCTTGCCGATGATCGGCTCCAATGCCTTTCCCAAGCCGCATGGCACCGATTGGTCGTGGCGGCCAGAGCTTTGGCGCGAACCCTTGCCGGCGCCGGGCATGGCCTCGGTTCAGTCCAAGTCGATGTTGGGGCGCGAAGTGACATTGTTTCACGATTGCGCACATTCCGAGCTTTCCTTGCGTCAATTGCGCAACAGTCGCGAGGCCGATCTTGCGCCTTACGGGCTTCGGATGGACGTGTTTGCCTTTGACGGCTCGTTTTTGTCGGTGGTGCTGGATTTTCCGCAAGAGGCGGTCAATGGTCTGACGCGCAAGCACCTGTTGCGGATGGATACGATTGTCGAGATGGAAAAGCCGCTTGAGATATTCGCGCGGCTCAACATCAAGCATGGCCCCAATACCGAACAGATCGTGCGCGAACTGCCGTTGCATGATGATGAGATCATGGTCGAGTTTGATCTCGCCTATTCCAACCTCAATGAAAAACGGGTGGAACGGGCGTGGATCGACCTGATTTTCGAGAACCCGCAGATGAGCCAGGTGGTCTTGCGCGATCTCACCTTTAGCCGCCGCCCGCGCGCAGAATTATAAGAAAGGACCCCGGATGAGTGAGCTGACGCTGACCAAAACCCGCCTGTTTGAAGGGGTCTGGGAAGGGGTTCTGACCTATGAGGGCGAGGGCAACTACCAACCCCAGATTGAGGTTATGCATCTCCAGGAACGGGTGCCGGGCGTCGAGGTCGTTGAGAAACCCGAAGAGGGTCTCTGGGTCGTGCGGGTGCCGGTGCCCGCGGCGGCGATTGCCGACGGAATCCAGACCTTTGTGATCCGCGACGCGCGCAACGGTGATGTCCTTGACAGTTTCGCGCTCTTGTCCGGCGATGTTCTAAGCTATGATATCCGCTCGGAAATCGCGCTTTTGCGCGAAGAACTCGACCTCTTGAAACGCGCGTTTCGCCGGCATTGTCTGGAGTCGATGTAACCCCTGTCAGGGGTTTTCTGCGACAGGCTGCCGCATCCTTTTGTCGGCGCGTCGCGCTACGTCCCGCCTATCGGATCAACCGGTGCAATGGAGGATGTAAGATGTTCAAGGGCCTGGGACTTTCAATCGCGATCATCACCGCCGGCATGCTTGGCCTGCCAGCCGTAATTCTGGCGGCCCTGTAACGCCTGACATGGTTTTGCCATAAGGCCGGGGCGCGCATTGATACCGCACCCCGGTCTCTTTTTTCTGACAGTGGGCCAAGCCATGATATTCACGCAAGATTTTCGCCTTTGCGCGAAGAACGCGTGTTTCGCCGCTATTGTCCGGACCCGATAAAGGTCATCCGGCCGAGGTTGTAGACCGTCCCTGACGCGGATAAATCTGGCCGTGATGTCATGGACGTATCTGGCGTTACCGGTTGTCGAAAAGCCGTCGAACCTCACCTTTCAACTGATCTGCAAGGTCACGTGGCGACTGGCCAAATTCATCCACACAAGAAACGTCTGCTCCGGATTTAAGCAGGGCCGCCACGGCAACAAGATTCTGCTTTTTTAACGCGACATGAAGCGGCGTCTCGGACATATCACCGACCGCATTCACATCTGCTCCAGCCTCGATGAATTGCAACACGGCATAGGTATTGTTGCGCCACAGCATCACATGAAGCGGCGTATCACCATCGACATCGCGACTATCCAAAGTCACAGCCGCCTTACCCATTTCTGCTGGGAAAAGCGTATCGGAGCATGACGCCAACATCTCTTCGAACGTCTCGCGGGTTTTTGCCTTCTTGGCCATTCACTAAAGTCCGATATGTTTGCTGCGATTGGGCGGATATTGCCAGATTGCCCGCGACCCGCTCTAGCTGTCTTTGGACAGCGCGATGATCGGGGTGTCGGCATCGGGGGCCAGTTCCTCGAAGTCGAAATTGTCCAGACGGCGGGCGCGGCGCCCGGCCTTGTCGGCGGAAATCTTGATCTCCGAGATGTCCTTGGATGCCTGATTAAAGTGCCGGTCAAGGTTTTCCACCCGCGTGCCAAGCCGCTCGACATCGCCAAACAACAGCCCCAATTCGCGCCGAATCGCGCCGGCCTGTTCGCGCATGCGGGCATCCTTGAGAATGGCGCGCATGGTGTTGAGCGTCGCCATGCAGGTGGTCGGCGATACGATCCAGACCCGAGCGGCAAAGCCGTCGCGCACCAGTTCGGGGAAATTGGCGTGAAGCTCGGCATAGACCGCCTCTGAGGGCAGAAACATCAAGGCGCCATCGGCTGTCTCGCCATCGAGAATGTATTTATCTGATATGTCGCGGATATGCTTCTTGACCGAGACCCGCAAAAACTTGGCCGCCTCGTTCAATTCCCAATCGGTCTTGGCGCGGCGCAGCGCCTCATAGGCCTCAAGCGGGAATTTGCTGTCGATGCAGATCGGCCCCGGCGGGTTGGGCAGATGGATAAGGCAATCGGCGCGCCGCCCGTTCGACAGCGTGTGTTGCAGGCTATAGCTGTCCGAGGGCAGTGCCTTGGTCACGATATCGGTCAGCTGGATTTCACCAAACGCGCCGCGGGTCTGTTTGTTGCTCAGGATATCCTGTAGCGACAGAACATCGCCCGAGAGCTTGGTGATATTGTCCTGCGCCTTGTCGATCGCCTGAAGCCGCTGTTGCAGATCGCCAAGCGATTGCGCGGTGCGCCGGGCCGAGCCTTGCAGGTTTTCCGACATTTGTTCGGAGACCTGTGAAAGGCGCTTTTCCATCAGTTGCAACAAATGCGTTTGCGCCGCCGCCTGCGCCTCGGACACATGGTTGAGCCCACCGGCAAGCTGGTGTTGCCCGTCGCTCAGCCCCTGCACCCGAAGCCCCAATTGCCCGACCTGTTGCGCCAGCGGTTCGGCAAGGTTGGCCGAGCGCGCCGAGGCGCGTACCGCCATGATTAAAAGGATCAGGATCAGACCCACAAGCGCGCCCCCCAGGAGGGCGGCCAGCACCAGCGGATCGCTGAGCGAAAACTGGGTATCGCCGATTTGGATCATGTGCGCCCGAACAGGCGTTCGATGTCGGACAGACGCAATTCGACATAGGTGGGGCGGCCATGGTTGCATTGCCCCGAGAGCGGCGTGCGCTCCATCTCGCGCAATAGGGCGTTCATTTCTTCGCCACTCATGCGGCGCCCCGAACGGATAGAGCCATGACAGGCGACCTGCGACAGGATCGCGTCGATGCGCGACTTCAGCGTCTGGCTGTCGCCCTGATCGGCAAGCTCATCAAGGATATCGCGCAATAGGGCCGGGGCGTTGACCTGCCCGAGAATGGCCGGGGTTTCGCGCACGGCGATGCTGCCGGGCCCGAAGGGTTCGAGGATAAGGCCAAGCCGCGCAAGATCGTCCGCCGCGTCAAGCAGGACGGCGCAATCGGCCTCGCAGAGGTCAACGATATCGGGGATCAAAAGCGCCTGCGAGGCAACGCCGCTATCGGCCATCTGCGCCTTGAGGCGTTCATAGACCAGCCGTTCGTGCGCCGCATGCTGATCGACGATGACCATGCCGGTTTCGGTCTGGGCGATGATATAATTCTCATGTACCTGCGCGCGCGCCGCACCAAGCGGCAGGGCGGTTGCGGGGGGCTCGTCCGGCTCTGGCGTGCCGGTCTCGACAGGCTCCGGCTCGACTCGCGCGCTATAGGCCTGCTGCATTTCGGCAAAACCGGGCGCTTGCGCCTGATAGGCAAGGGCGCGGGCAGCAGAGGACGGGCGATCCATCTGGTAGACGCGCGCGCCGGATGTCGCGGTCTCCTCGGGGCGAAACGCCCCAAGCGTGGCCCCGGCAACGGTGCTAGAGGCGCGATGCCCGGCCTCGGCCAGGGCATGGCGCAGCCCCGACACGATAAGCCCGCGCGCCAGCCCCGGATCGCGAAAGCGGACCTCGGATTTGGCCGGGTGGACGTTGACATCCACAAGGCTTGGGTCGCAGTCCAGAAACAGCGCCGCCGCCGGATGGCGATCACGGCTAAGCACGTCGCTATAGGCGGCCCGAAGCGCGCCATAGAGCATTTTGTCACGCACCGGTCGGCCGTTCACGAAAAGGTATTGCGTCACCGACGAGCCGCGCGAATAGGTCGGCAGGGCGGCATAGCCGGTCATGTTTATCCCCTCGCGCGTCGCCTCGATCCGCAGGGCATTTTCGGCGAACTCCGCCCCAAGGATACGCGCTAGCCGCCCGTGCAGCGCGTCAAACAGATCGCCGGTTTCGGCCTCGGCGCGAAAGGTAACGCGCCCCTCGCCACCGCCGGAAATATCGCGCAGGGTAAAACCGACAAACGGTTCGGCCATGGCAAGGCGTTTGACCGTGTCGCTGATCGCCTGGGTCTCGGCGCGGTCGGTGCGCATGAATTTTAACCGCGCAGGCGTGGCGTAGAACAGGTCGCGCAGAGTGACCGTGGTGCCCGAATTCAGCGCGGCGGGTTTGACCGCGCTCATCTGCCCGCCTGAAACCGAGATTTCGGCGGCCTCGCACCCGCGCGCCCGCGAGGTGATGGTCAGCCGACCCACCGCGCCAAGCGACGGCAATGCCTCGCCACGAAACCCGAAGGAATGGATGTTGAGCAGGTCTGAGCCATCAATCTTTGACGTTGCATGACGCGCAAGCGCCAGCGGCAATTGTCCGGGCGCGATACCACATCCGTCATCGACCACGCGGATCAAGGTTTTGCCGCCATCGGCAAAGGCCACTTCGATCCGGGTTGCGCCGGCGTCAAGGGCGTTTTCCACCAGTTCCTTGACCGCAGAGGCCGGGCGTTCGACCACCTCACCGGCCGCGATGCGGTTGATGGCGCCCTCGTCAAGCTGGCGAATTGTCGGCTGTACCGGGTCTATATTGGGGTTGGCGATGCTCATACCGCAAGACTTAGCACGGGTCTGGGCGATTCTGCTAGATGCGCCAGAGGGTGGGACACGCCGATTGTGCATAAAAAAACCCGGGCGCGAACGCCCGGGAATATCTCTTACAGCTGATCAGGGAGGAGGAAAGATCAGCCTTTGGAGAATTCAGGATAGGCCTCCATGCCCAGCTCTGCCATGTCGAGGCCGTTGATTTCATCCTCTTCGGTGACGCGCAGACCCATGGTGCCCTTGAGCAGCATCCAGACGACGGCCGAGGCGACAACAACAAAGGCGCCAACGATCAGGATCGAGATGATCTGGGTGCCAAAGCTGGCGTCCGAGTTGGTCAGCGGCACCGCCAGTGTACCCCAGATACCGGCGAAGAGGTGAACCGGAATGGCACCGACGACGTCGTCGATCTTGAACTTGTCGAGCATCGGCACGGCGAAGACCACGATCGCACCACCGACACCACCGATAAGCATGGCCTGGAAAAGCGAGGGCGTCAGCGGCTCGGCGGTGATCGACACCAGACCGGCCAATGCGCCGTTCAGGATCATCGTAAGGTCAGGCTTTTTGTAGAGCATCTGCGTCAGGATCAGAGCAACCACTGCGCCAGAGGCGGCCGCGATGTTGGTGTTCGAGAAGATCCTGCTGATATCGGCCACGTTGCCGGCGGTGTCCATGTAAAGCTGCGAACCGCCATTAAAGCCGAACCAACCGAGCCACAGGATGAACGTCCCCAGAGTGGCAAGCGCAAGGTTCGAGCCGGGGATCGGGATCACACGACCGTCTTTGGCGTATTTGCCGATGCGCGGCCCCAGGATGATGGCGCCGGTCAGAGCGGCCCAGCCCCCCACCGAGTGCACGACGGTCGAACCCGCAAAGTCGAGAAAGCCCATTTCGTCAAGGAAGCCGCCGCCCCATTTCCAGCTGGCCTGAACCGGATAGATCACAGCCGTCAGAACGATGGTGAAGATCAGGAAAGGCCAGAGCTTGATGCGCTCAGCCACAGCACCCGACACGATCGACGCGGTCGCGGCACAAAACATCAGCTGGAAGAAAAAGTCAGAGCCAACCGACGCATAGGTCAGGTCAGGTTCCGCCCCGGCAAGGCCAACCGGCTCGAGCGAGGTGATCGAAAAGGCGCCAAGGATACCCTGCATGGTCCAGCCGTCGCCGGGGTACATCAGGTTATAGCCGAGAATATAGTAAAACAGCGAGGCGAGCGAGAAGAGCGAAATATTCTTGGTAAGCTGCATCGCAACGTTCTTGCCGCGCACAAGGCCCGCTTCGAGCATGGCAAAGCCGGCGGCCATGAAGAACACCAGAAAGCCCGAGACGAGGAACATGAAGGTGGTGAAGATAAACCCGATATCGGCGTTGGTTGGCGTCGTATCGGCCTCTTGAGCAAGGCCAAGCTGCGGCAGCGCGATCAGCGTTGCGGCAAGGCCAAGTTTGGTCATGGAATTCATTGTACTGTCCTTTCCCCTGCGCGCTGTCAAAGCGCGTCGTCGTTGGTTTCGCCGGTGCGCACGCGCACGGCCTGGGCGATGTCGAGAACAAAGATCTTGCCGTCACCGATCTTGCCGGTGCGGGCGGTCTTGGTAATTGTCTCGACTACCTGATCGGCCATGCCGGCACTTACGCCGATTTCAAGCTTGATCTTGGGCACGAAATTCACGGCATATTCGGCGCCGCGATAGATTTCGGTGTGTCCCGACTGCGAGCCGAAGCCCTTGATTTCAGTAACCATCATGCCGCGGACCCCGATCTCGGTCAGCGCTTCGCGGACCTCTTCGAGTTTGAACGGCTTTATCGTTGCAATGATGAGTTTCACGTCTACCCCTTTCGGTTTCCTGTGGCTCAGCGCGTTGTTTGCACCCGCAGAAAAGGCGCAGAACGCGGATTCTTGAAGCCAGAAGCGCGCATTTGGGGAGGATTGCCGCAGGGGGGTGATTAAATATTGGGCGAAAATGCTTTCGCGGCTAAAAAATGGGCGATTGGAAAATTCCCGCGCGACGCTCCGGGGTCTCTACTTTTGTGAAAGGGCACGATAGAGTGGCGCAAAGCAACAGGTCCGGGCAGGGCGAGCATGAGCAATTCAGGACGTAAAAAGCCGCCTTTGGTGGCCCCCAAGCGCACGCGCAAGGCCCCGGCCAAACCGGCGCGGCGTAAACCTGCGGCCAAACGGGCGCGGCGCAAACCGGCACGCATCCGCAATCCGATCATCGCCTTCTTTGCGCGCATCACCGGCTGGGTCTTTCGGGTCATCTGGGGGATCAGCTGGCGGGTTGGCGCGATCATTGCGCTGATTGTCGGTCTGTCCGTGGGCTATACCTATACCACCTTGCCCGAGTATGCGGCGCTGCTTGATGGGCGCGCCAAGGGGTCGGTCACGCTTTTGGATCGCGAGGGCGATGTCTTTGCCTGGCGCGGCGACCAGTTCGGCGGTGTGGTCAATGCCAAGACCGTCAGCAAGCATCTCAAGAACGCGGTGATCGCCACCGAAGACCGACGGTTTTACATGCATCCCGGCGTTGACCCGATCGGCATTGCAAGCGCGATTCGCATTAACCTGCGCGAAGGCCGTGGCCCGCTGTCGGGCAATGGAGGCTCGACCATCACCCAGCAAACCGCCAAATTGCTGTGTTTCGGCGTCAAGTATGACGAGGCCCGATGGAAGAGCGAGGCCGAATACGTCGCTGATTGCCGTCGCTCCTCACTGTGGCGCAAGGCGAAAGAGGCGGTCTATGCCCTCGCGATGGAGGCGAAATATACCAAGGATCAGGTCCTGTCGGTCTATCTGAACCGGGCCTATCTTGGCGGTGGCGCTTACGGGGCCGAGGCCGCAGCGCAGCGTTATTTCGGCAAATCGTCGGCCGATCTCAACCCGTCCGAGGGCGCAATGCTGGCCGGTCTTTTGACCGCCCCCTCGACATTGGCCCCGACAAGCAACCTTGAACGCTCGCAAAACCGGGCCTCGGTTGTGATCGGCCTGATGCGCCGTCAGGGCTATTTGTCGGATCAGGAGGTTGCCATCGCTCTGGCCAATCCCGCAGAGCTATCGGAGGCGGCAGAAGCGCAGGCCGGCGGCTATTTCGCCGATTGGGTCATGGCCTCGGGGCCAGAGTTTTTCACCCGCGATACGACTGAGGATGTGATCATCAAGACCACGCTTGATCAGCGCATTCAACGCGCGGCCGAAGATGCGCTCAAGTATATTTTCGAGGAAAAGGTGCGCGAGGGGTCCAAAGCGCAGGCGGCGATTGTGGTGATGTCGGCGGATGGCGCGGTGCGGGGCATGGTGGGGGGGCGCAAGACCAAGGTCGTGGGCGCCTTCAACCGGGCAACACAGGCCAAACGCCAGACCGGATCGGCCTTCAAGCCCTTCGTCTACGCCACCGCGCTTGAGCTCGGCTATCATTGGGATTCGGTCGTCGTGGACGAGCCCTATTGTCTTAATATCCCCGGATCGGGCCGCTGGTGCCCGGAGAATTATACCCGCAAGCATTATGGCCGCGTGACCCTGGCCGAGGCGCTGCGCCAGTCGCTGAATGTGCCTGCGGTCAAGATATCGGAAAGCGTGGGCCGCGATCTTGTGCGCAAGGTGGCGGGTGATTTTGGCATCGAAAGCGATCTGGCGGCGGGGCCGGCCCTGGCGCTCGGGGCCTCGGAAAGCACGCTGATCGAGATGACCGGGGCTTATGCCGGCATTCTGAACGGTGGGTCGTCGGTCACGCCTTACGGCCTGGTTGAACTTAGCCTGCTTGGCGAGCAAACCCCTTTGATGGGCAGTGGCGGCGGTATTGGCGAGCGGGTGATCCGCGAAGAAGCCGCCCGCGAGCTTATCTATATGATGAGCCGCGTGGTCGATGGCGGCACCGGTGGGCGCGCCAAGCTGCCGGACCGCGAGGCGGCCGGAAAGACCGGCACCACACAGGCCGCGCGCGATGCCTGGTTTCTTGGCTTCAGCGCCGATTATGTGGCGGGTGTCTGGATGGGGTATGACGACAACACGCCCCTCACCGGGGTGACGGGGGGTGGGCTTCCGGCGGAAATCTGGCATGAGACGATGCTGCGCGTGCATGAGGGCGTGCCGGTCAAGCCGCTACCGATGCTGCGCCCCGCGCCCAGACCAGACCCGGCCCCGGCCGCGCCCGAGCGGCGCGAGCAAAGGCCAAGAGGCAACAACCCGATTGAAAATATCCTGCGCGGTATCTTTGGTGGCAATTGAAAACGGCGCCCGAAGGGGCGCCGTTCAACAAAATCAGAGGGGCCGATCGGGGATCAACCTGCCTTTTTGAGGTCGGCGATCATCGCATTGATATCGCCATTGCGACGGTCCAGCATCGCGCCCACTTCGGTGCGTTCACTCAGGCGCAGGCTGATGCCTTCGATGATCATGTCGAAAAACCGATCCTGGCCAGAGCGGTCAGAGATCAGAAAGCTGACCTCGAAGGGTGATTCGCCGCGCAGGTAGGCGGTTGATTTCACTTCATGCCAGGATTTCACCTTCTTGACCGAATTCACTTCGATGCGACCGCCGACAAACTCGTTGAAGCGCTTGCCGTATTTGCGCGCGATATAGCCCCGGAACGCCTCGGTAAAGGCGGCCATCTGGCTGCTTGAAATCCGGTTGGCATCGGCCCCAAGGGTTGATCTGGCGATGATGTTGACATCGGCGTAACGCGTGAAGATACGCTCGAAATCCTTGATCATGCTGGACACCGATTTGCCCGATGCGATCACCCGGTTGATATCCGACACGATCGCGTCAACGAGTGTGCGCGCCCGCGCATCGGTAAGCGCCAGAACGCCGGACGGCAATGCGGCAAGCCCGCCAAAGGCGAGACCTGTGGCGACAAAATGGCGACGAGATAGGTTACTGGTCATAAGGGTCCTCCAACGAGCCGGACGTGGTGGGTGCGCCGTAAGGGTCAGTCCCGGACAGGGCAGGCGCACCATAGGGGTCGATATAGGTATTGCTCTCTGTTCCGCCCAGTTCAAAGCGGCGATTTTGTAGATAAAGTGAGCGTGACTGTGCGTAACTGTCTGCGCTCTCATAGAGAATTGAATCGATCGTATCGCCGAATTTTTCGCGTTTGCTCAGACCGGCGGAGACGCCTGCGGCGGTGCCGGCAAAGCTCTCGGGCGAATCCAGCACATAGGTGAGCGGGTTGGTGAATAGATCCACGGCCATGCCCCAGGTGTCACGCTCTGTCGAGGGTCCGAGAATCGGCAATTCGACATAGGCGCCTTCGCGTGCGCCCCAGACATGCAGGGTTTGGCCGAAATCGGTGTTCGTGCCTGCGGGCATGCCCATTTCGCTGGCCGGATCAAAGAGCCCGCCAAGGCCGACAGTGCTGTTCACGACAAAGCGCGCGGTGTCCTGAATGGCGCCACGCATGTTGAGCTGAAGCACGTTGTTGACGACGTCACTGGGCAGCGACAGATTGACGGCAAACCGCACAATAGCGTTCTCGATGTCGTCGGGCACTACATCTGTGTAGCCCTTGGCCACCGGGCGCACCAACGCGCGGTCAAAACCACGGTTGAACTGGTGAATCTCGCGGTTCTGACCCTCATAGGGATCGAACGGCTTTTGGGTGTCGCGCGACGGGTCAGGCTTGGCGCAGGCCGCAAGCAGAATCAGACCCGTGAGGGCGGCCACACGGCGCATCGGTGAGGACAGCAGTTTTAAGTTTGAGGGCAGCAATGGAAATATCCGGAAATTCAGGGAATCAAAAGGTTACATATATGATCGGGCGAGCAAACCCAGCATCGTTTGCGGCTTGTTCACAATGCTGTGGCAGAATGGTGACATTGGCTTTACTCATTTAAACCGCTTCTTTGCAAGACGTAAGGTATAGCATACGGGATGAGCATGCGACTGGATAAGCGAAAACTTGAGGCGGGACGCGAAGAATTGCGCGCTGCGCGCCGTGAAAGCCGTGGTCTGTACTGGTTCGTCGGTGTTTTCAGTTTTTTTGCAAACCTCCTGATGCTGACCGGCCCGATTTATATGCTTCAGGTCTATGATCGGGTACTTGGAAGCGGCTCTGTCGAGACATTGATCGCGCTATCGGTGCTTGTGCTGTTTCTCTACGGTATGATGGCGCTTCTGGATTATGCCCGCGGGCGGATCATGGGACGTGTCGGGGCCCGCTTTCAGGCCCGTCTCGACCGCCGGGTGTTTGACGCGGTGATTCGCAAGTCTGCTGTCGCGCCGGATGCCACGACCGCCACCGGTCTGCGCGATCTGGAAGCGGTGCAGCGGCTGATGACGTCGCCGGTCTTGCTGTCGATTTTCGACATCCCTTGGGCACCGTTCTTCTTTGCCGCGATTTGGGTCTTTCACCCTTGGCTGGGTGTGCTTTCGCTAATTGGCGGGCTTGTTCTTGTGTGTGTCGCCGCGATCAATCAGCTCGTCACACGCCACCCTGTTGGCCGCGCCAATAGCGCCAGCGTCAAGGCCGAATCGACCTCCGAGAAATTGCGTAGTGAAGCCGAGATGGTTCAGGCCATGGGGATGCGCGATGCCGCTTTTGATCGCTGGCAGGAGGCGCGTAAAGTCGCGCTGGTCGAGCAAGTCCGCTCGGCCGATATAGGCGGCAGCTTCATCACTTCCACCAAGGCCTTTCGCCTGTTGCTGCAATCGGCGATGCTTGGCCTTGGCGCATACCTTGTGCTTAGGGGCGAGATGACTCCCGGTGGGATGATCGCGGGCTCTATCCTGCTGGGGCGGGCCTTGGCGCCGATTGAACAGGCGCTCGGACAATGGGCATTGGTTCAACGTGCGGCCAAAGGCTGGAGCAGCCTGGCGGAATTGCTTGGCGCCGTGCCGCCGGAACAGCCGCGCACCGCCTTGCCCGATCCGCGCGCCATCCTGGAGATGCAACAGGTCACCGTGGTGGCGCCCGGCGAGAGCCAGGCGGCCCTCAAATCAATCACCTTCAAGATAGAGCCGGGGCAGGCGCTTGGCGTGATCGGCACCTCGGGGGCCGGCAAATCGACTTTGGCGCGCGCCATTACCGGCGTCTGGCGCCCGGCCGGGGGTAAAATCCGGCTCGATGGCGCATCGCTTGATCAATACGATCCGGCGGTGCTTGGGCGGCATATCGGATATCTGCCGCAGCGCGTACAGCTCTTCGAAGGGACGATCGCCGAGAACATCGCGCGTCTTTCGCAAGAACCCGATGCGGCCAAAGTGGTTGAGGCGGCCAAAAAGGCCGATGCGCATGACATGATCCTGAAGCTGCCCGATGGCTATGACACGAAGGTAAGCGCCAATGGCGGGCGTCTGTCCGGCGGGCAGGTTCAGCGCATCGGTCTGGCACGCGCCATGTATGGCGACCCTGTCATCCTTGTTCTGGATGAACCCAATTCAAATCTGGACAACGAAGGCAGCGAGGCCGTGAACTCCGCGATTCGCAGCTTCAAGGCCGACGGCAAGGCCGTGGTTATCGTGGCGCACCGACCGGCGGTCATCAAGGAATGCGATTTCCTGCTGATGCTGGAGAACGGCGCGGCGCGGGCCTTTGGGCCACGCGACAAGGTGCTACAGGAGGTTTTGCAAAACCATAAGGACCTGGCCGCCACCACCACCAAGGGAGGCCTGCAATGAACGCGCCATCTGATGCTGCATGGTCGGCACGCATGCCGGTCATTATCGGGCTTCTGGGGCTGGTTCTGCTGGTCGGGGGCTTTGGCACATGGGCCGGTTTGACCCAGATTTCCGGCGCGATCATCGCCAGTGGGCGCATCGAGGTGGATCAGAACCGACAGGTTGTGCAGCACCCCGATGGTGGTGTTGTCGCCGAAATCTACGTGCAGGAAGGCGATTCTGTGTCCGAAGGGCAGGTTCTGTTGCGGCTTGACGCGACGCTATTGCAATCCACCCTGTCAATCAACGAAAACCAGCTGGCGGAGTTGATGGCTCGGCGCGGTCGGCTTGAGGCCGAGCGTGACGGGCGCCGCGATATTGAGTTTGATCCGCTTCTGATGGAACTGGCTGCGCATATGCCTGATGCGGCCAACCTTATGGCTGGGCAGGAAAACCTGTTCCGCGCGCGCGAGGAAACCAATGCCGCCGAGATTGACCAGCTGGAAAAGCGGCGCGGTCAGATCACCAATCAGATCGAGGGTATTGAGGCCCAGCAGGTGGCGCTAGCCCGCCAGCTCGAGTTGATTGAACAAGAGCTGCGCGACCAGCAATCTCTGTTTGATCGTGGGCTGGCGCAGGCCGGTCGGGTGCTTGGTCTGCAACGCGAACAGGCCCGCCTTACCGGGTCTGTGGGCGATCTCATTGCGCAAAAGGCACAGGCCGGCGGGCGTATCACCGAGATCGACACCCAGATTCTGAAACTCGGTTCGGATCGGCGCGAAGAGGCGATCACCACGCTGCGCGATCTGCAACTGCGCGAGCTGGAACTGCGCGAAGAGCGCCGCGCCATGATCGAGCAGATGAGTCGGCTGGAGATCACTGCGCCGGTGGCGGGGGTGGTCTATGACATGAGCGTTTTCGCCCTGCGCTCTGTCCTGCGCCCGGCCGACCCGGTGCTTTACATCGTGCCGCAGGACCGCGCTCTGGTGATCAATGCGAGGGTGGATGCGATCCATGTGGACAAGCTTTTCCTTGGTCAGGACGTCACTTTGCGGTTCACCGCGCTCGATCAGCGGCGCACGCCCGAACTGACCGGGCGCGTCACGCAAATCTCGGCGGATGCCTTTCAGGACGAGGCGACGCGCGCCAATTATTACCGCGCCGAAATCGTGCTTGTCGAAGGTGAAAAGGACCGCCTGCCAGAGGGCACGACCCTGATTCCCGGCATGCCGGTCGAGACGTTTATCCGCACCGAGGATCGCACCCCGATTGCCTATCTGCTCAAGCCCTTCACCGATTATCTGAGCAAAGCCTTTCGCGGTTAGGCGGATTTGATCGCGCGCGGAACCGTTTTTCGATTTCATTCCCGAATAACAGCGACTAGCTTCTGCGCAACGCTGTACCAAGGGAGACGTGGACATGGGTCAATTTGAAACGAAACTTGCCGAGATGGGGGTCACCCTTCCCGACGCCCCGGCCCCTGCGGCCAATTACGTGCCCTATGTGCAGGCGGGGGACATGCTTTATGTTTCCGGCCAGATTGCCAAGGATGACAGTGGGCTAATCGTCGGCACGCTTGGCGAGGATATGGACGTGGCGGCAGGCGCGGCGGCGGCCAGGGTCTGTGCGATTGCGCTTTTGGCGCAGGTCAAGGCGGCCTGTGGTGGCGACCTTGATCGGCTGGTGCGGGTGGTCAAACTGACCGGATTTGTCAATTCCACCGCCGATTTCACCGATCAGCCGCAGGTGATTAACGGCGCCTCCGATTTCATCGGCGAGGCGCTTGGCGAGGCGGGTAAACATGCGCGTGCGGCGGTGTCGGCGCCGTCCTTGCCGTTTGGCGTGGCGGTTGAAATCGACGGGGTGTTTCAGATCAGATGACGGCCCTGCCAGAGGTGTTTTTTCGCCCGCCGCTTGCGCATCGCGGGCTGCATGACGTTGCGGATGGGCGGCCCGAGAATTCGCGCGCGGCAATCCGCGCGGCGATCAAGGCGGGCTATGGGATAGAGATTGATCTGCAACTGTCGCGCGACGGGCGCGCGATGGTGTTTCACGACTACGATCTTGGGCGGTTGACCGGCGTCAGGGGGCCGGTGCGCCAACGCGATGCCGCCGAGCTTGCGCAAATCCCGCTTTTGGGGGGCGATGAGGGCATTCCCGATCTTGCAGAGATGCTGGCGCTTGTCGCCGGGCGCGTCCCGCTTTTGATCGAGCTCAAGGATCAGCACGGCCAGATGGGCGAGACCGATGGCACGCTGGAGCAGGCCACGGCGCAGTGTCTTGCGGGCTACGCCGGCCCGGTCGCGGTGATGTCGTTCAACCCGCATATGGTGACCCGCATGGCCAGCCTTGCGCGGGATGTGCCGCGCGGGATCGTTACCTGTGGCTATACCGCCGAGGATTGGCCGATGCTGCGCGCCGAGACCCGCGCGCGACTTCGGGGTATTCCCGACTATGGCGCGACCGGATCGGTTTTTGTCAGCCATGATATCGACGATCTCGACAATCCGCGCCTTGCCGACCTCAAGGCCGAGGGCGCCGGTCTTTTGTGCTGGACCGTGCGCTCGCCCAAAGCCGAGGCCGAGGCGCGCAAAACCATGGATAACATCACATTCGAGGGCTATCTTCCCGCAGCCAATGCTTGATCCCTGCGCAAAGCGGGTCAGATAAGGAGGGCGGGAAGAGAACGGCGGGGGCAATGACGCAAAGCGAGGTAGTGATAAGCCTGCACGACACCCTGGCGCAAATCGGGCCGGATGCCTGGGATGCCTGCGCCTGTCCCGAGGCCATGGGCGGCGCACGCCCGAATGACCCCTTCACCACCTATCGGTTCCTCAAGGCGCTGGAAGATAGCCGCTCGGTCGGGGTGGGAAGCGGCTGGCAGCCCCATTACATGACCGCCAAGGCCGACGGGGAAATCATCGCCTGCGCGCCGCTCTACCTCAAATCCCATAGTCAGGGTGAGTATATTTTCGATCACAACTGGGCCAGCGCCTATGAGCGCGCAGGCGGGCGCTATTACCCCAAGCTTCAGATTGCCGTGCCGTTTACTCCGGTGACCGGCCGACGGCTCTTGGTGCGTCCGGGATACGAGGATATTGGCCGCGCCGCCCTTGTTCAGGGCGCGGTCGAGACCGCCGAGCGCAATGCGCTGTCCTCGCTGCACCTTACCTTTTGCACCGAGGAAGAGGCCCGCGCCGGGGTCGCCATGGGCCTTATGGCGCGCAAGACCCAGCAATATCATTGGATCAATCGCGACTACGCCGATTTTGATGCGTTCCTCTCCGATCTGTCATCGCGCAAACGCAAGACCATCCGCAAGGAACGCGCCCGCGCGCAGGGTTTTGGCGGCGAGATCGAACGGCTGACCGGCGATCAGATCAAGCCACACCACTGGGATGCGATCTGGGCGTTTTATCAGGATACCGGCGCGCGCAAATGGGGCACGCCCTATCTCACGCGGGCGTTCTTCGAGCGCGCGCAGGCGCATCTGCGCGATGATATCCTGCTTGTGCTGGCGCGGCGCGGCGGGCGCGTGGTGGCGGGCGCGATGAACCTGATCGGCGCCTCGGCACTTTATGGCCGATACTGGGGCTGCATCGAGGATCATCCCTGCCTGCATTTCGAGCTATGCTATTACCAAGCCATGGATTTCGCCATTGCACAGCGGCTTGATCGGGTAGAGGCTGGCGCACAGGGCGAACACAAGCTGGCGCGCGGATATTTGCCGGTGGGCACCCATTCCCTGCACTGGCTGCGCGATGAGGGTTTCGCCGAAGCGGTCGCGCATTATCTTGAGGCAGAGCGCACGGCGGTGGACGAGGATATCGAGATACTCACCGGCTATGGCCCGTTCCGCAAAACCGATTTGGAGGATCACGAATGAGCGAACATCTAAGCGAAACCGCCCGCAAAACCACGCTGACACCGCTGCTTGAAAACGGCTGGAGACTGGACGAAGAGCGTGACGCGATTTCAAAAGACTACAAGTTTCGCGATTTCGTCGAGGCCTTCGGCTTTATGACCCGCGCGGCGATCTGGGCCGAGAAATGGAACCACCACCCGGAATGGTTCAATGTTTACAATAAGGTGCAGGTGACTTTAACCACCCATGATGTCGACGGTCTAAGCGCGCTTGACCTCAAGCTTGCGCGCAAGATGGACGGCCTTGCCGCATGAATAGCCTCACCCCTGCGCGGGAATTGGCTTGAATCCTTTGCACCCTTCTTCTGGCCGACAATATCCCGGGGAGTGTGAGGGGCAGCGCCCCTCATCCCAACAAAAAAGAGCGACCTGCGCCGCTCTTTTCCGACCGCTTCAAAGCGGCGGGCGACTTACATAGCCGCCAAAAGCGCCTCGCCTGCACTCACTTCACAGGTGCCGGGGCTTTCCTCGGCATGTAGCAGGGTGACAGTGCCGTCCTCGACCAGCATGGCATAACGTCTGGAGCGGCCATAAAGCCCGGCGGGCGGGGCGTCGAATTCCATGCCGATCGCCTTGGTGAACGTGCTGTGGGGGTCCGACAACATGCTAAGCCCGGCCTCCGTCGCGCCGGTTGCCTCACCCCAGGATTTCATCACGAAGGGGTCGTTGACGCTGATGCAGATGATCTCATCCACGCCTTTTTCGTCAAACTGCGCCTTGGTGCGCACAAAGCTTGGCACATGCGCCGAATGGCAGGTCGGCGTATAGGCGCCGGGCACCGCAAAGATCACCACCTTGCGCCCTGCTGTGTGCTCGCCGAGCGAGACCTCTTGCGGGCCGTCTGCGCCCAGATGCAAAAGCGTAGCATCGGGAAGTTTGTCGCCTTTCGAAATACTCATGGTCGTTCCTCACCTATCAGACATGTTTCGGTTGGATGTAAGTATAGGTGGGTGATAGGCAAGTGACCACGATTAATAAAGATGAACAAGGGAGAGGGCATATGCCGGGGATAGTCGTGATCGGGGCCGGTCAGGCCGGTGCATCGGTGGTGGCCAAGCTGCGTGCGGAGGGCTTTGACGGGGCGATCACCCTGATCGGCGACGAACCCGTTCCGCCTTATCAGCGCCCGCCCTTGTCCAAGAAATACCTGCTTGGCGATCTCGCGCTTGAGCGGCTTTACCTGCGCCCCGAGCGGTTTTATTCCGAGGCCGATATTGACCTGCGCCTTGGCCAGAAAGTGACCGGCATTGACCCTGCGGCCAAAGTGGTGATCATCGGGCAGGAGCGGCTTGGCTATGACGACCTGGTGCTGGCCACCGGATCGCTTCCCCGGCGCTTGCCTGCCTCGATTGGTGGTGATCTTGGTGGGGTGCATGTGGTGCGCACGCTGGCCGATGTCGATGCCATGGCGCCCGGTTTTGTCCCCGGCGCAAAGGTGCTGATCGTCGGCGGCGGCTATATCGGGCTTGAGGCGGCGGCGGTTGCCGCCAGCCGCGGCATGCAGGTGGTACTGGTTGAAATGGGCGAACGGATTTTGCAGCGTGTGGCGGCAAAAGAAACCTCGGATTATTTCCGCGCGCTGCATACGCGCCACGGCGTCGATATCCGCGAGGGCATCGGTCTTGACCGGCTTTTGGGCGAGGGGCAGGTCAGCGCCGCGCGCCTGAGTGACGGGTGCGAATTGGCGGTCGATATGGTCATTGTCGGCGTCGGCATCACCCCCGACACGGCCCTTGCCGAGGCCGCAGGTCTTGCGATCGACAACGGGATTGCGGTTGACGCCGTGGGGCGCACCAGCGATCCGTCGATCTGGGCAATCGGCGATTGCGCCTCTTTTCCGTACCGGGGCGGGCGCCTGCGGCTGGAAAGCGTGCCCAATGCGATTGATATGGGCGATTGCGTGGCGGGCAATATCATCGGCAAGCATATCGAGTATGTACCGCGACCGTGGTTCTGGTCGGATCAGTATGATGTCAAACTACAGATCGCCGGGCTCAACACCGGCTATGACCGCATCGTCACCCGCGCCGCCGAAGGCGAGGATGCGGTGTCGTTCTGGTATTTCAGGGGCGCACAGCTTTTGGCGGTCGATGCGATGAACGATCCGCGCGCCTATATGGTCGGCAAGCGGCTGATTGATGCAGGCAAAACCGCCGATCCGGATCAGGTCGGCGATGCAAGCGTTGACCTCAAGGCGCTGTTAAAGGCGTGAGGATCATCGCCGGAAAACATCGTGGCCGCGCCCTTGCCAGCGTCGGCAAAGGGGATGCCGCCGCGCATCTGCGCCCGACAAGCGACCGGGTGCGTGAAAGCCTGTTCAACGTGTTGGCCGGGGGCTATGGCGATCCGGCACAGGGCGCGCGGGTTTTGGACATATTCGCGGGCACCGGCGCGCTTGGCCTGGAGGCTCTGTCGCGCGGCGCGGCGACGGTCAGTTTCATCGAGAACGGGCGTAAGGCGCTTGGGCTGTTGCACCAGAACATCGCGCTTTGCCGGACCGAGGATCAGACCTGGATCTTCAAAGCCGACGCGCGCCGACCGGGCGTGAACCCAGGCGCGCCGCATGATCTGGTGTTTCTCGATCCGCCCTATGGCAAGGGCCTTGGCGAAGCGGCGCTTGCCGCCGCCCTCGTCGGCGGCTGGATCGCCGAGAGCGCGCTGATTGTCTGGGAAGAAAGCGCAGGCATCACCCCACCCGACGGTTTCCAGCTTATTGAAGAGCGTAAATATGGCGATACCGTCATCCGCTTTCTAAAGCGGGTCGGCCAAGGTGCTCATCGGGCCTGACAGCCCGCCTCGCGAGGCCGCCTGCAAGGGCGGATGAGCCCCTGTCAGCCGCGCATCAACTCGGGCAAATCGCCCGTCAGCCCCGCCGCCTCGCGGATAAAGCCACGGCGCAGGCCGGGCATGGCGCCGACTGCGCCCATGCCAAGGTCGCGCGCCACGCGCAACAGCGGGTTATCGTTGGAAAACAGCCGGTTGGTCATGTCAGTCGCCATCGCCAGCGTGGCGGTATCAAACCGGCGCCATTGCTGATAGCGGGCCAGAACATCGGCGGCGGCAAAGTCTTCGCCGCGATGGGTGGCCTCGTCAAGCACCTGCGCCAGAGCGGCCACATCGCGCAGCCCGGCATTGAGGCCCTGACCGGCAATCGGGTGCATGCCATGCGCCGCATCGCCGATCAGCGCAAGCCGCTCGGCGACGAACTGATTGGCGACGCTCAGGCTGAGCGGATAGGTGAAGCGTTTGCCCGCCAGCCTGATCTGGCCAAGGAAATCGCCAAAGCGCGGGCGCAGCACCTGCATGAAATCCGCATCCGACAGGGCGGCAAAGCGGGCGGCGGTCTCATCTGTTTCGCTCCAGACGATCGAACTTTGATTGCCGGGCAGGGGCAGGATTGCCAGCGGCCCGTGCGGCATGAAAAACTGTTGCGCGATGCCGTGATGCGGCAACTCATGCGCGATGGCCGCCACAAGGGCCGTCTGCCCATAGCTCCAGCCGGTGCGCCTTATCCCGGCGCGCAGGGCGGTGCCCGAGCCGCGCCCGTCCGAGCCGATGATCAGTCGCCCGCTCAGGGTCTTGCCCGAGGCGAGCGTTACATGTGCGCCCTTTGGCCCGACCTCTTGCGCGGTAACACGCTCGCCCGAGATCTGGGTGATCAATGGCGCCTCGTTCATCGCCTCAAGCAGGGCACGGCGCAGGAAACGATCCTCAAGCATATGCCCCATCGGGCCTTCTTCGATTTCGGCGTGATCGAAATGCAGAAAGAACGGCGCGGGGCCTTGTCCCGCATGCCCATCGGACACCTTGATTTCAAGCATCGGCTGGGCGTGATCAGCGACCCGTTGCCAGATTCCGAGATTATCCAATAGCCGCACCGAAGCCAGAGCCAGGGCATAGGCGCGCCCGTCAAAGGCGGCGTTCTTGCGCACCGGTTCGGCCAGGGCGTCAATCACCGTGCTGCGCAATCCGGCGCGCGCAAGGGCCAAGGCAAGCGCCGGGCCATTCAACCCGCCACCGACAATCAGGATATCGCTGTCATGTTCCATGCCTATCAATATGTTTGCCGGGCCGGGATTGTCCATGCGCCGCTCTGCCGCTACCAATGATTTTTGAATGCAGCGTTAGGCGAGGGGCAGATTATGCAAGACTGGTTAAAGATGACAGCAGGCGATCTAGGGCGCGGCATCGGGCGCGGCGAGATCGACCCACAGGCCCTGACCGAGACCTATCTTGCGGCGATCAATGCCCACCCGGCGCGCGACCGGATCTATAGCGCGGTGACCGAGGGGCGGGCGCGCGCCGAAGCCGAGGCCGCCGCCGCCCGCGCCGTTGCCGGACAGCGCCTTGGTGTGCTTGACGGCGTGCCAGTCAGTTGGAAAGACCTGTTTGACAGCGCCGGTGTCGCCACCGAAGCGGGCAGCGCCCTGCTGGCGGGTCGGGTGCCCGCGCGTGACGCCGAGGTATTGCGCAACGCATCGGCGGCGGGGCTTGTCTGTCTGGGCAAGACCCATATGAGCGAGCTGGCGTTTTCCGGGCTGGGCCTCAACCCGGTGACGGCGACGCCGCCTTGTGTGAATGACGCGGGCGCCGTGCCGGGCGGGTCATCCTCGGGGGCGGCGGCCAGCGTAGCGTTTGATCTTGCGGCCTGCGGGATCGGGTCGGACACCGGCGGATCGGTGCGCATTCCCTCGGCCTGGAACGATCTGGTGGGGTTGAAAACCACCGCCGGGCGGGTGTCGCTTGAAGGCGTCGTACCGCTTTGTGCGAAATTCGACACTGTCGGGCCGTTGTCGCGCTCGGTCGAGGATGCGGCGTTGATGCTGGCGGCGCTTGAGGGAGGCAAACCCGCCGATCTGCGCGGCGCGCGCCTTGAGGGGCTGCGCTTGGCCGCCTTGCAGACGTCTGTGCTGGACGATATGCGCCCCGAACCGGGCGCCGCCTATGAGGCTGCCGTTGCGCGGCTTCGCGAGGCCGGGGCGGTGGTCGAGGAAATCGAATCGCCCGAAGTTGCGCAGGCCATGCCGCTTTCTGCGGCGCTTTTCACCGGCGAGGCCTATGGCATCTGGCGCGATGTGATCGAGGCGGCACCGGGCAAGATGTTCGCACCGATCCTTGAGCGTTTTCGCGGTGGCAAAGCGGTGAGCAGCGCCGATTACGTGGCCGGATGGCGCCTGCTTGACGGCTTGCGTCGCGATTGGGCCGCGCGCGTTGCCGGATACGACGCGGTGATCATGCCCTCGGCCCCGAATTTGCCGCCCGATGCCGCGCGTCTGATGAGCGATGAGGCCTATTATGTCACCGAGAATCTGTTGACCCTGCGCAACACCCGGGTTGGCAACCTGATGGGGCTTTGCGCCGTGACATTGCCCACCGGTCGGCCCAGTTGCGGGATCATGTTCTGTGGCAAGGCATTTCAGGAAGAGCGGCTTTTGCGCGTGGTCAAGGCCGCCGAAGACGCCTTGACCTAGGGCGCGCGAGGCACAGCAGGGACGCCTCCGGCGGGAGTATTTGCCGGAAAGATGAAAGCGCGGGCGCGGGTATTCCTGCCAAAATGCCACAATTTGTCTGTCAAGGTATTGGTTTTGCTGGACCTGAAGCCGGGGCTTGGGTAGATTCGCTTTTAAATGGGGCGATCACGATCCCAAACCTTGAGGCAGTATCAGATGTTTCCCGAGCGGTTTTCGAACCTTCCGGCCTATGCGTTTCCGCGCCTGCGGAGCTTGTTGGACGCCCATGCGCCCGGCGGCGAAGTGCTGCATATGACCATTGGCGAGCCCCGGCACGAGTTTCCGCGCTGGATTGTCGATATCATCGCAGAGCATGCGGACGGCTTTGGCAATTACCCGGTCAATGAGGGCATGCCCGCACTTTTGGAGGCGATGAGCGGGTGGATCAATCGACGCTATGGTGTTGATCTTGTGCCAGATACCCGTGTCATGGCGCTCAATGGCACGCGCGAGGGGCTGTATAATGCGATGATGGCGCTTTGCCCGGAAACCAAGGCCGGTCAGAAGCCTGTGGTTCTGGTGCCGAACCCGTTTTATCAGGTCTATATGGTGGCCGCGCTGAGCGTGGGTGCAGAGCCGGTGTTTTTGAATGCCACCCGCGAAACCGGATATCTGCCGGATTTCACGAGTCTTTCCGAGGATGTTCTGAACCGGGTGACGGTCGCTTATCTGTGCTCGCCGAGCAATCCGCAGGGCGCGGTGGCGAGCCGGGACTATTGGGCGAAACTTATCGCGCTGGCGGAAAAGTATGATTTTCGGATCTTCGCCGACGAATGCTATGCCGAGATTTACCGCGATGGCCCGCCTGCGGGGCTGTTGCAGGTCGCAGATGAACTGGGCGCCGATCCCGAACGGATCGTGGTGTTTCACAGTCTCTCGAAGCGCTCGAACCTGCCGGGGCTGCGCTCTGGCTTTGTTGCGGCGGGCCCCGAGAGCATCAAGGCGATGAAACAACTGCGCAACTATGCCGGCAGCCCCTTGCCGATGCCGCTGCAACATGCCGCCACGGCGGTCTGGAACGACGAGGCGCATGTGGTCGAGAACCGCCGTCTTTATGGCGCGAAATACCGCGTGGCGGATGAAATCCTTGGCAATCTGCCCGGCTATCGCAGCCCCGAGGCGGGATTTTTCCTGTGGTTGCCGGTGCCGGATGGTGAAGAGGCGACGGTGAAGCTCTGGCAAGAGACCGGCGTTCGGGTGTTGCCCGGCGCCTATCTTAGCCAGGAGGCCGGCGGCGTGAACCCTGGCAAGGGATATATCAGGGTCGCAATGGTGGCCGAAGAACAAGAGATGGCGCGCGGACTTAACCGGTTGCGTGACTGTCTGTACGGATGATTGAGGGCGAGAATAAGATGGCATATCAGACGCGCGGGCGTGACCCCCTGTTGGACAGCACCATGACACAGGCGATTGAAAAGCGCGGCAAGGAATTGCTGGGCCTCACGCTCTTGATGCTTGCCGCCATGGCGGCGGCGATGGTCGCCTCTTATAGCCCGGACGATCCGAGCTGGATGTCGGCCACCGATGCGCCGGTGCAGAACTGGATGGGTCAGATCGGGGCGTCGATTGCCGCGCCGCTGTTCATGATCGTGGGCTGGGGCGCCTGGGGGCTTGCGATCGTGCTTGCGGTCTGGGGCGCGCGCCTTGCGCTTCACCGCGGTCAGGATCGCGCCGTCGGGCGGCTTATCTTTGCGCCGATCTGGCTTGCGGTTTTGGCGCTTTACGCATCGTCGCTGACGCCGGGGGCAGGGTGGGCCGCGACCCATAGCTTTGGCCTTGGCGGGCTTTTTGGCGATACCGTTCTGGGCGCGCTGTTGGGTATTCTGCCCTTGGGGGCAAGCCTTGGACTCAAGCTTTTGTCGGTGCTTCTGGGCGCGGGCATGCTTGTGTTGGGGGCTTTTGTGCTTGGGTTTACCAAGCTGGAACTGTCGCGAATCACGCGGTTCCTTTTGGTCGGTGTGATCATGAGCTATGCGGGCCTTATGACGGTGTTGGGCAAAGGCGCCGGGGGCGCGGCGCAGGCCGGGCAGGCGATGCAGGCGCGGCTGGCGGAGCGGCGCGCGCGCCGGGCCGAGGCGGCCGAGACCGCCGCCGCTGCGCGGTATGAGCCAGACGTTTCCCCTTCTGTGGTGCAGCGCGCCTATGCCGAGCCGACGATTGAGGAGACGACGGAGTATGCCCCGGTTGTGGAAAAGCCCGGTGGCTTGCTCGCGCGGATGCCGATGCTGATGCGCAAACCCGATGTGATGCCCGAGCCGGAATTGATCGAAACCGCCGCGTTTGAAGGCGAAGCGGATATGCCAGGCGATGACCGGATCAGTGCCAAGATCTCGGACGTGATCCGTGCGCGGGTGCGCCAAAGCCCAAGTGTGCGCGCCGACTCCATCGCACCGCTGACCAAGGGGCGCGGGCGTGGACCTGATCCTCTGATCCTGAGCACGGCACCGAAAGTTGACTTGCCGCCAGAGCCGCCGCTGACCGCGCGCCGCGTTGTCGATGGGTCGGACCTGCCGCAATCCCACGGTTTTGACGATGAACCACTGGTCGAGGATGATCAGGGGCTTGTGGATGATTTTGCCACCTATGAGCCCGCGCCAGAGCCGCAGGCCCAGGCCCCGCGCATTCCCACGCCCGAGCCGCGCAAAGTGGTGCAACATACCCCGCGCCGCGCGCCGCAACCCTCGACGCGCGCCATTGCCGAGGCACAGCCTGCGCTGCAATTCGATGAAGGCGCGGGCGCCGAATATGAACTGCCGCCGCTCAGCCTGTTGTCGAGCACCGATAATATCCAGCGCCATCACCTGAGTGACGAAGCACTTGAGGAAAACGCGCGCATGCTTGAAAGCGTGCTCGATGATTACGGCGTCAAGGGCGAGATCGTCAGCGTGCGCCCCGGCCCCGTTGTCACCATGTACGAGCTTGAGCCGGCTCCCGGCCTCAAGGCGAGCCGGGTGATCGGGCTGGCCGATGATATCGCGCGCTCGATGTCGGCGCTCTCGGCGCGGGTTTCAACTGTGCCGGGCCGCTCGGTGATCGGGATCGAATTGCCCAATGACAACCGCGAGATGGTGGGTTTCCGCGAGATCCTGTCAAGCCGCGCCTATGGCGATGGCAATCAGCGCCTGCCGCTGGCGCTTGGCAAGGATATCGGCGGTGATCCGATGGTCGCCAACCTCGCCAAGATGCCCCACCTCTTGATCGCGGGCACCACCGGGTCGGGTAAATCGGTGGCGATCAACACGATGATCCTGAGCCTGCTCTACAAGCTGACGCCGGACGAATGCCGGATGATCATGATCGACCCCAAGATGCTTGAACTGTCGGTCTATGACGGCATTCCGCATCTGCTGTCGCCGGTTGTGACCGATCCCAAAAAGGCGGTTGTGGCCCTGAAATGGGTCGTGGCGGAAATGGAAGACCGCTATCGCAAGATGTCGAAAATGGGGGTGCGCAACATCGACGGCTATAATGGCCGGGTCGATGAGGCCCTCAAAAAGGGTGAATTGTTCAGCCGCACGGTTCAGACCGGATTTGACGACGACACCGGCGAACCGGTGTTCGAAACCGAAGAATTCGCGCCCGAGCGGATGGCCTATATCGTGGTCGTCGTCGATGAGATGGCCGACCTGATGATGGTGGCCGGCAAAGAGATCGAGGCCTGCATTCAGCGCCTCGCGCAGATGGCGCGCGCCAGCGGCATCCACCTTATCATGGCCACTCAGCGCCCCTCGGTGGATGTGATCACCGGCACGATCAAGGCCAACTTTCCGACCCGGATTTCGTTTCAGGTCACCAGCAAGATCGACAGCCGCACCATTCTGGGCGAGATGGGCGCAGAACAGCTTTTGGGCATGGGCGACATGCTTTACATGGCCGGCGGCGGCAAGATCACCCGCTGTCATGGGCCATTTGTCAGCGATGAAGAGGTCGAAGAGGTGGTCAACCACCTCAAGGCCTATGGCCCGCCCACTTACGTCGGCAGCGTCCTTCAGGGCCCGGATGAGGATAAGGTCGATAGCATCGACGCGGTTCTGGGGCTCAGCTCGGGCGGCAATACCGATATGGAGGACGCGCTTTACGATACGGCGGTCGCCATCGTGCTCAAGGATCGCAAATGTTCGACCTCCTATATCCAGCGCAAGCTTGCCATTGGTTATAACAAGGCCGCGCGGCTGGTCGAGCAGATGGAAGATCAGGGCGTCGTCAGCCCTGCCAACCATGTCGGTAAACGCGAAATCCTGGTGCCGGAGCAGTAACATTTTTCCGCGTTCAATCAGATTTCGGATTGAACGCGGGATGATTTGAACGGTTTGCGCGGCCACCTTCAAAGGCGGAGACAGGGATATGTCCGACGATTCCATCCCCTCAGCGGGCGCTCAGTCGGGTGTCACACAGCGCCTGATGGATGTCCCGAACTGGCTTTATCTTTTGCGGGAATTCGATTCGCTTTATCGCTATGGGTCTGCGGGGGGCAGCGCGGCGATCCGGGGTCACCGCAAGCGGGTGCGCGACAGGCTTTCTGCGGCGATGGCCCGCAACCCTGAAATGACCATGCGTGCCTGCGAAACAAAGCCGGTGACGGCGCATCTTCCCCGCGCGCTTGATCTCGGCGAGCGGGCGGCGATGCAGGGCATGGCGCGCGCGTTGCGCGAGGTAAAAGACGCGCTGACCTGGGAGTACGGCTATGAGAAGATTTCCAGGGCGTTGAGCCAGAAATACGCCTATTGCGAAATCCTCGGTCCGCAAGGCCCGGTGCATTGCGACAACCTTATTCTGGGGTTTGTTTTGTTTGCCCCGAATACGACCTATCCGCAGCATAGCCACAAAGAGATTGAAGAAAGCTATATTTCGGTGTCCGGGGCCTGGTCGGAAAACAACTCGGCGGTTTTCGCCCCCGGGTCGCTGATCCTGAACCGGTCTGGTGATGAGCATCGTATTACCACGGGTGATCGCGACCCCTGTTTGCTTGCCTATGCCTGGACTGGCCCAGAGACGCGCCTTGCCAAGCCGGACATGAAGCTGTCCTCGACCCGTAAAGTGAAAACGGCGTCGTAACCGAGGCGGTTGCTATCGGATAACAACCGGCATGTTATTGCACCTTTGCGCAGGACCCCCCATGTTTCTCGCCAAGACAGGATGCAATACCCTGCGGAAAGGCTTAGATCAAAGACTATGAAATATATGCGTATCTTGACGGTCCCGGCGTTTGTCGTCGCGATGACCCTCCCGGCGGCGGCGCAACAGCTGTCGCTTGGGCAAATCTCGGGCTATCTGAACGGTCTCAAGACCGCGCGGGGCGAATTTACCCAGATCAACGATGACGGCACGATCAGCACCGGCCGCATATTGATCAAACGCCCCGGTCGGGTGCGGTTTGAATATGATCCGCCGGAACAAACGCTGGTGGTCTCCAATGGTGACACCGTCGGGATCGTTGACCCAAAATCGAATACGGGCACCGAGGCTTATCCGCTGCACCGCACGCCGCTCAAGATCATATTGGCGCATAATGTCGATCTGACACGCGAGCGGATGGTCACCGGCCATGCCAGCGACGGCAAAAGCACCACGGTGCGCGCGCAGGACCCCGATAACCCCGAGTACGGCAGTATCGAGCTTGTCTTTACCGCCGATCCGGTCGAATTGCGTCAGTGGGTGATCAACGACAGCGGCGGCAGTCGCACCACGGTGGTTCTGGGCGATCTGAAAACCGGCATGCGCCTTGAGAACGAAAACTTTGTCATCCCCGGCAAGGAGCGGGTGATCATCGACCGTTAGGCGGGTCTCGTCACGCCTGTGCAGTTGCGCCCCCCGCGAGGCCGCCTGTCAGGGCGGATGAGCCACCGCGCGATCGGTCAGACCCGGCGACCCCGGCATTGCAAAAGCTGATTTTGATAGGTTGCCGATCGCGCGCCCACATTGCCCGCAACCCGCAACAGCCATGGCTTGCCATTATAGCTTCCACGCGAAAACCCGGTGCGCCCCTCGTGATAGGCCAGGTATTGGCTGCGGGCGTCGGCCAGAGAAATCCCCAAGCCTTCATTGGATTTGGCCATGTACCAGCCGATGAAATCGGCGGCGTCATGGATATCGCTGCGACGCGCGGCAAAGCGGTTGTTGTCGCGTTTGTATTCATCCCAGGTGGCATCCAGCGCCTGGCTATAGCCATAGGCCGAACTTTGCCGACCCATCGGGATCACCCCCAGCGAATAGCGATACGGGGTGCGCGCATCGCTGATGAATTTGCTTTCCTGGTAAATCGTCGCCATCTGCACATGCACCGGCACGCCCCAACGGCGTTCTGCCGCGCGGAAGGCGCGCGCATATTCCGGCCGTTCGCTCAGAATGGCGCAGGCGTTGTCTAGGTTGCGCGGTGCTGTGCCATAGCCGCTGCCGCCGCCACAGGAGGCCAGCAACAATAGCACCATAAACGCGCGAAGAGTTCTGCTCATCTGCCTCTCGCTTTCTTTTTTCTTTAGTTTAGCCGAATCCGCGAGCGGTGGGAATCACGAATTCACCAATTGTCATCGGCTGCCCGGTGTTGCGTGACTGTAGGTGTGAGGTTCACAGACTGTTTCCGCCGAAAATCGGGGGAAGGTTGGACAAACCACCCTTGAAACGTTTACTATCTCTCTGTAGGGGCTGTTTATTATGATAAGAACACGTGCGAAATATCACCTGGGCCAGGTTGTCCGTCACAAAAAACACCCCTTTCGGGGGGTGGTGTTTGACGTGGACCCGCAGTTCTCGAACACCGATGAATGGTATGCCTCTATCCCAGAGGATAGCCGCCCGTCGAAAGAACAGCCGTTTTATCACCTTCTGGCCGAGAATGATCAAAGCTATTACGTGGCCTATGTCAGCGAACAGAACCTGGTCGCGGATTATTCCGGCGAGCCGGTGGATCACCCCGATATTCCCGATCTGTTTGGCCCGTTTGAAGACGGGCATTACCCGCTGCATTTTCAACTGAACTAGGCGCCGGGCGCGGGCAAGGGCGGGCTTTCACCCACCCTTTCAACCTCAATATCCCAAGGCACAGCCATCTTTGCGCGGGTCGCTGCCGCCCTCAAGCACGCCGCTTGCATGGATCTGGATCGCCTGCGCGCCGCCAATCGCATCCGGGTCGGTGATCACCTCATGTCCCTTGTCCGCAAGTGCCTGCGCCACATCCGTGCCATAGCCACGCTCAAGCTTGAGGCCGGTCGGGTCGGCAAAGGCGCGCGGCGCATCTATCGCCGCCTGCGGATCAAGGCCGAAATCGCGCAGGTTTGACACAAATCGCGCGTGGCCCGTCGATTGATACGACCCGCCCATCACCCCAAAGGGCGTTGTGACGCGGCCCGCTTCGGTCAGCATCCCGGGAATGATCGTGTGCATCGGGCGCTTGCCACCGGCCAATTCATTGGGGTGCCCCTCTTCAAGGGTAAAGCCCGCGCCCCGGTTTTGCAGCAGGATGCCGAATTTCTCCGACGCAATGCCCGACCCGAACCCGTGAAAGATCGAATAGATCAGCGACACAGCCATGCGATCGCGATCAACGACGGTGATGTAAATCGTGTCGCGATGCACCGCTTCGCTCAGCGGTTTCGCCGCGGCCATTGCCTTGTTCGGGTCAATCAGTGCCGCCAGTTTTGCCGCCGTTTCAGGCGCCAGCATGTGATCAAGTCGCGTGGTATGTGCCGGGTCGGCGATAAGGCGGTTGCGCGCGTCATAGGCAAGCTTGGTGGCTTCGGCCTCGATATGAACGCGCTCTGCGCCAAACGGGTCCATGGCGGCGATGTCGAAATGCTTGAGAATGTTCAAAAGCAGGATCGCGGTTGCGCCCTGACCGTTGGGCGGATGCTCGACCAGGTTGGCGCCTTTATAGGCGCCACTCACCGGGGTGGTATAATCACAGCGCTGCGCGGCGAAATCCTCGGCCCTATGCGCGCCGCCCATGGCGTTGAGGGTCGCCAGCATATCCTCGGCGATCTCGCCTTCGTAAAATGCGGCGCGCCCGTCCTTGGCAATCCGGCGCAGAACCTCGGCCTGACCGGGGGCGCGGAACATCTCGCCGGGTTTCGGCGGTGTGCCGCTCGGCATGAAATGACGCAGGCCGTGGCCCTGTAACGTCTTGCCCGCAGTGGGCCAGTCATGCGCCACACGCGGTGCCACGGGAATGCCTTGGTCTGCATAATGGATCGCCGGGGCAAGCAGCGTATCAAGGCCAAGACGACCATGATCGGCGCTCAGCTGGCAAAACGCATCCATGGCACCGGGGATGGTCACCGCATGGGCACTGTTTAGGGGAATTGTGGCGTGGCCTTGCGCGCGCAGCGCAGCGGCGTCTGCGGCTTTGGGGGCGCGCCCAGAGCCATTAAGCGCATGAATCTGGTCCTCGCCCGGCTTGGTGAAAAGCACAAAGCAATCGCCCCCGATGCCGGTCATCTGCGGCTCGCAAATGCCTAGCAAAACCGCACCGGCAATCGCCGCATCCATGGCGTTGCCGCCTTGTTGAAGAATATCTATCGCGGCCTTGGCCGCCAGAGGGTGCGATGTGGCGCACATTCCGTTCGTGGCAAATGTGGCCGAGCGGCCGGGCAGGTGAAAATCGCGCATGTCAGCTCCGTTATCCTGATGTTGACCGGACATTAGGACGTGCGACATGATTTGCCAATTGCAGCGAGGATTTTATGGGAGCAGGGGATTTGAAAGGGCCGTAACGGTAGTACCTCGACGCCGCACACTGGGTGGGGGCTATTACGCACGGCGCCGAGGGAAGCCATATGCAGCTACAGGTATATGTATGGCTGGTGTATGCGGCGCCATTTTGAAGAAATTAGGGTTAGATTGGGGCATCAACACGGATAGGTTGTATCAGGGGGCTGCGCGCAGGAATTCAAGCGTCAGATGGTTCATTCCATCGCGCCGCTCATAGGCAACCCGCTCTGCGAGGTCGCGAATCAGAAACCAGCCGAATCCCCCCTCAGGCAGGTCATCACGTGGTCCGGAGGGATCTGGCAATTTGCCTTGCGGCAGGCAAAGCCCGGGCAAGGGCGCGCCGCCATCGCACAGCAGAAAACAAAGCCGATCCGGCTTGATTGACACTTTCAGCATAATGTCGCGCGACTCACCCGTGGCATAGGCATGCTCGACGATGTTGTTCAGAGCCTCGGCCATGGCAAGCTCGACCGAGCCGGAAGTTTCATCGCTCACGCCTTCGGCCAAAAGCCGGGACCGCACCGTCAGCAATGTGTCACGCACCGCCAGTTCAGAGGCTCTCGCCGTAAGCGTAAAATCCGTTGGAGTGCCATCGACAGTCACCGCGATGTCCCTTTTTAACTGCTCGACCCTTGGGCCGCCGGGCCTTTGATCAACCTGTTGCACGGGCTTTGAGGGCAATGATATCGTCATGAATCACAAAAACAGTATCCATTCGCGTCAAACGAAAGACTTTGGCCACATCGGGCGTCAGCCCGGCCAGATCAAGCCGTTGGTCGCCACTCAGCTGTTTCATCGCGGCGACAATGGCACCAAGACCGCTTGAATCCACGAAGGTGACATTGCTGAGGTCGAGCACGATATGCGCCGGGCCTTGCGATGTGACATCGCGCATCTTGTCCTTGAACCGGATGGCGGCGGCGGCGTCAATCCGCGCCTCGGCCACGGTTATGATATTCATGTCATTGTGATATGTTGATTGCAGGTCCATGGTGCCTCCGGCGGGATACGTAGTAATACAGCCAAGGCTAGACCCAATTGGTTACCATTCGGTATGCAGGATCAGGATTTTCAGGAGGTAGAGCAATGAATGAGGTCGTGATCGCAGGGGCGGCACGCACCCCGATGGGTGGATTTCAGGGAGATTTCGACGGGGTGGAGGCCGCCGTATTGGGCGGGGCCGCTATTCGCGCGGCCCTTGCCGATGCCCGCGCCGAGACGGTTGACGAGGTGCTGATGGGTTGTGTTCTGCCCGCAGGCCAGGGGCAGGCCCCCGCGCGCCAGGCCGGGTTTGTCGGCGGCTTGGGCGAAGAGGTGCCCGCCACCACGCTCAACAAGATGTGCGGGTCCGGGATGAAGGCGGCGATGATCGGCTTTGATCAGATCGCCCTGGGCCACACCGATTTGATGATCGCGGGCGGCATGGAATCGATGTCAAACGCGCCCTATCTTTTGCCAAAAATGCGCGGCGGCGCACGGCTCGGGCATGCGCAGGCGATGGATCACATGTTCCTTGACGGGCTTGAAGACGCCTATGACAAGGGCCGTCTCATGGGCACATTCGCCGAAGATTGCGCCGAGAAATTCCAGTTCACCCGTCAGGCTCAGGATGAATACGCGCTTGCCTCGCTGCAAGGTGCGCTCGATGCGCAATCCTCGGGCGCGTTTGACGGCGAAATCGCCCCGGTCTCCCTCCAGACCCGCAGGGGCGAGGTGATCATTTCCAAGGATGAACAACCGGCCAAGGCCCGGCCTGACAAGATCCCGGATCTCAAACCTGCCTTTCGCAAGGATGGCACCGTCACGGCGGCCAATTCCAGCTCGATCAGCGATGGCGCGGCGGCGCTTGTTCTGGCATCCCGCGCTGCCGCCGAGGCACGCGGGCTGAATATTCGCGCCCGCATTCTGGGCCATGCCAGCCACGCCCAGGCCCCCGGTCTTTTCACCACGGCGCCCGTGCCCGCGGCGCAAAAGCTGCTCAAGGCCATCGGCTGGTCGGTGGCTGATGTCGATCTCTGGGAGGTGAACGAGGCTTTTGCCGTGGTGCCGATGGCCTTCATGCACGAAATGGGGCTCAGTCGCGACAAGGTCAACGTCAACGGCGGGGCCTGCGCCCTTGGTCACCCGATTGGCGCAAGCGGTGCCCGGATCATGGTCACCCTGCTCAATGCCCTTGAGAAACGCGGCCTCAAACGCGGTGTTGCGGCGATCTGCATTGGTGGTGGCGAGGGCACGGCAATCGCGATCGAGCGGGCGTGATCCCAGGTTTGCGGGCGTAAAAGGGGCTGAGCATGCGGATTGACTACGACGAAATCACCAGGACCATCGCCGCGTTGACCTCTGGCGAGACAGATGTGGTCGCGCTGATGGCCACGGTTGCCTGCGAGTTGCATCATGCCGATGACCGGTTCGACTGGACCGGGTTTTATCGGGTGACAGGGCCGGAAATGCTCAAGATCGGCCCCTATCAGGGTGGGCATGGCTGTTTGCAAATTCCGTTTTCGCGCGGGGTTTGCGGCGCTGCGGCGTGCAGCGGCGAGGTACAGCTTGTCGATGACGTGGATGCCGTCGCTGACCACATCGCCTGCGCCAGTTCGACCCGATCCGAGATCGTCTTGCCGGTTCGCGACGCAGAGGGCGTGTTGTTGGGCGTGCTGGACATCGACAGCGATCGGACGGCGGCCTTTACCCAAACCGACGCGGCGCGGTTGAGCGAGATTTTGCAGATGGTCTTTGGGCGGCTTTGAGCAGGGTTCGCACAGCAACAGGCATTGGTTTTGGTTGAAAGTGCGGGTGCCTCCGGCGGGGATATTTTTGGCCAGAAGAAACCCGGCAGTGGTCTAACGGGTCGGCGTGGTGTAAGCGGCAGGCATGTCTGATTATGCCCCCCCAACCGACCCGCTTGACGTGTTGCATGACGACCATGAGATCCTTGTGGTCAACAAGCCCGCAGGGCTTTTATCTGTGCCCGGCAAGGGCGCGCATCTCGCCGATTGTCTTTTGGCGCGGGTGCAGGATGCCTATCCGCAGGCGCTTTTGGTGCACCGGTTGGACCGCGATACCTCTGGGGTGATGATTTTTGCGCTGACCCCGCATGCGCAGCGCCACCTGGGTCTGCAATTTGAAAAGCGGCAGACGAAAAAGACTTATGTCGCGCGGATCTGGGGCAAGCTTGAGCAAAAGACCGGCAAAGTTGACTTGCCGCTCATTGTGGACTGGCCCAACCGGCCTTTGCAAAAGGTCTGTCATGAGACGGGGCGCGCGGCGTTCACCGAATGGCGGGTGATGCGCCATGGCACCGATGAAACCCGCGTGCGGCTTACCCCCAGGACCGGGCGCAGCCATCAGTTGCGCGTGCATATGCTGGCGCTCGGGCATCCGATCCTGGGCGATCCGCTCTATGCTACGGGGGCGGCGCGCGATTTCTCCCGGCTTATGCTGCATTCCGAAGAGCTTCGCATTCGCCATCCCGATGGCGGGGCGGGGGTGAAATTTCGCGCCAAGGTGCCGTTTTAAGCCTCAGAGGCGTATCCATCCATCAGGGATCAGATCGGGATTCGAGATTTTATCGGTCCCGAACCAGTTTCGGGGCGCGATCACCTGCTTTTCCGGCGAGGGATCAAGCCAGGCCCCCCACCAGGAAAACGTTGAATTGGCAATCACGTGATGGGCGCAGCGCGACATCAGGGCAAGATCGAAATGGCCGCTCGCTTCGTCATTGATATCCACCACGACCTGATCCTCTCCAAGGTCGAGGGTGGCGCGCGCCCAGTCGGGATCGTTCGAGAAAATGAAACATTGGGGCGTTTGGCCAAGGTCATGTTCCAGCCGCTCGATCGCCTTTCGGTAATAGGCGGGGGGGCAGGCGGCATAGCTTTCACTGGCAAGGTAATCGCCGCGCCGCACATGCACCGAGACCGGCAGCTTTGCCGCCTTGATCCGTGCGGCCATGTCGGCATTGGCGCCCGCAAGCGGGGTGGTCATCACCAGATCATCGCGCAGCCGCGTGGCAATAGGCGCGAAATAACGCTCGGATTGCCAATAGCCGTGCAGATAGGTGCCGGGGTCAAGGCTGAAGAACCCCGGCTCAAATCCAAGGTCGGCTTCGCGGTGAAACCGCGGATCGCGCCCGAAGGCACGCCACAGAGCATAGCGCAATGCCCCGTCTGATTTGGCCGGCGGCAGGGGCACGCCCCGGATAAAACGCGCCGCGCCAAAATGCTCGAAACAATCGCGCCGGGCCTGGTCAGCGCCGAGCGCGCGGCTATCAAGCGCCAGATCGCAGCCCAGATGATCGGCAAGCGCACGGCCCGCCGCATATTGGAAAAGCTGATTGCCCGTTCCGCCAAACAGCCGGGCGATGATCATTCTGCGTCCCCGATGGCAAAGCCGCCCTCGGCGGGCGCCATGCTGTGGCGAGAGGCCCGTGCCACGCCCCGGCGATAGCGATAGCGCGCCCATTCGCGGCCCAACCTGGCCAGGGGTGGTAAGCGGGCATTGCCCTGAATGGTCGAGCCGTCAAGCCGATCGGCGATATCGCTGATGCCCGAGGGCAGGATCGTGGCGGGGCGCAGCCCGGTCTGCCAATGGCTTTGCACAAAGGTATCGACCGGCCGGTCAAACCGGTCGCTGAGCGTCAGAAGATGGCGTGCGGTTGCATGGCTTACCATTTGCGCGGTGCTGCGCAGCCCGCCGCGCTCGGGGATGCTCAGCGCGCAGCCACCCGCCATGTCGATCAACCTGGAGCGGCCTTTGAGGGCGCGGGTCTGAAACTGGATATATCCCAGCGGCTCGATATGGGTGCGCGCAAGGCCAAGGGCGGTGCGATAGATTTCGGGGGCGATCGCGGCGTCATCCTCGATGATCAGACCGGCCGGGAGGTCGCGGCGCACAATCTCGGCCCAGATCTGGCGGTGGCTGAGAAAACAGCCGATTTCGCCGGTGTTGAGAGGAAACGGATAGGCAGGGCCGAAAAGCCCCGCGCCGATGGTCGCGGACAGCTCGGTTGACGACAGCGTCGCGCCGTCAACCGCCGCCCAGAGTTCGCCCGGAAGGGCACAGTTGGCAAGCAGATCGCGCGCGTTGTCCCGCCGTGCCGTGGCACGCAAAAGATGCAGGACGAACGCGTGGACCTGCATGCGCCTCAGGCGTCCGGCGTCCAGCCCGAGACGGATTTGACCTCGAGGAAATCCTCGATGCCCCATTTGCCGCCTTCGCGCCCGTGGCCCGATTGTTTCATGCCACCGAACGGCGCCCCGGCGCCACGCGACTGGCCGTTCATTTCCACCATGCCAGAGCGCAGCGCGCGCGCCACGCGATTGGCGCGGGCCGGGTCTGTGGTCTGGACATAATTGGTCAACCCGTAAGGCGTGTCATTGGCGATCGCGATGCCGTCTTCTTCGCTGTCAAACGGGATGATCGACAGGACCGGCCCGAAGATTTCCTCGCGCGCGATGGTCATGTCGTTGGTCACATCGGCAAACACCGTGGGTTTCACATAAAACCCACGATTAAGCCCATCCGGGCGCCCCGTGCCACCGGCGACAAGGCGCGCGCCCTCGTCGATGCCCTTCTGGATCAGGGCCTGAATCTTGTCGAACTGTACCGCGTTCACCACCGGGCCGATATGGCGGCCCTCTTGGTTTGCGAGGCCGACGGTGATGCTATTGGCGGCGGCGGTGGCGGTTTCAACGGCGGCGTCATAGATGCCGCGTTGCACAAGCATCCGCGTCGGGGCGTTGCACGATTGGCCAGAGTTGTTCATGCAGCGCAAAACACCACGTTTCACAGCCTTTTCGTCGGCATCGGCAAAGATCAGGTTGGCGCCCTTGCCGCCAAGTTCAAGGCTGACGCGCTTGAGGCTGTCGGCGGCCGATTTCGAGATCAGCTTGCCTGCGCGCGATGAGCCGGTGAAACTTATCATGTCGACATCCGGGTGCGCGGTAAGCTGGCTTCCGACACCGGCACCATCGCCGTTCACAAGGTTGAATACCCCCTTGGGCAGACCGGCCGCATCGACGATCTCGGCAAAGATAACGGCGTTGAGGGGGGATTCCTCTGACGGCTTGAGCACCATGGTGCAACCCGCGACCAGACCCGCAATCACCTTGAGCGTGACCTGGTTCATCGGCCAGTTCCACGGCGTGATCATGCCGACAACGCCCACACCTTCGTGAATGATGCGGTCGTTCGGCGCGTGATCGCCAAGCGGTTCGTCAAACTGGAAGTCGCGCGCGACCTTTAGGAAGGACGAAATATGCCAGCTCCCGGCGCCGACCTGTTGTTCGCGCGCCATGTCGATGGGCGCGCCCATTTCAAGGCTGATCGCCTGCGCCATGTCCTCTGCGCGGGCCTTGTAGGCCTCTAGAATCTTTTCGCAATAGGCGATACGCTCGGCGGGCGGGGTCGCCATCCAGGCCGGAAAGGCGGCCTTTGCGGCGGCAACGGCAGCATCGGTATCGCCCTGACCGCCAAGCGAGATCACCGCGCAGGGCTCTTCGTTCGAGGGGTTGATCACAGCGTGATCATTGGACGCAGTGGGGTTGACCCAGGCACCGTTTATATAGAACTGACGTTTCTCGATCATGGTTGACCTCCATAAATTTGGCGGCACTGTGTCAGGGGCAATACCAACCTGCAAGGTTGGATTATCGGGCGGCTCTGAAATTTGATCAAATTGCGGAGCTGCCAGGCGATTGAAACACAAGAAAGGATGCATCCTATGGGCCTTCGTATCAATGACACTATCCCCGATCTGAGCGTTGAGACAGATCTTGGCACGTTTTCTCTGCATGAGTGGATTGGCGACAGCTGGGCGATCCTGTTCTCGCATCCCAAAGACTTTACCCCCGTCTGCACGACCGAATTCGGCGCTGTGGCCCAGCTTGCCGATGAATGGGAAAAGCGCGGCACCAAGGTAATCGGCATCTCCGTGGACGGTGTCGAAGACCACAAGAAATGGAAATCCGATATCGAGAGCTATGGTGGCGCCAAGCCGACCTTTCCGATCATTGCCGACGAGGGGCTGGAGGTGGCAAAGGCCTTTGATATGCTGCCCGCCGAGGCCTATATGCCCGATGGCCGCACCCCCAACGACAGCGCCACGGTGCGCAGCGTCTTTATCGTCGGTCCCGACAAACAGCTCAAGCTGTCGATGACCTATCCGATGAGCGTGGGGCGCAACTTTGCCGAAGTGCTGCGCGCGCTTGATGCCTTGCAGACCACCACCAATAACGGCGTGGCAACGCCCGCCGACTGGACCGTCGGTCAGGATGTGATCATTCCGCCCTCGGTCAGCAACGAGGATGCCAAGGCCAAGTTCGGCGAATTTGATGCGGTTCTGCCCTATCTGCGCAAGACTAAGCTTCCGGGCTAAGACCCGCCCCACCGGCGCGGCGGCTTAGCTGTCGCGCCGGAACTCTGCCATTTGGCTGGCGCCGCCAAGATGAGGGTGCGCGCCGCCGATATCGCCTAGGTTTACGGCATAGCCGCGTCGCGCCGCGATCGCCTTTGCCCACTTGGCAAATGTCTCGCGCCCCCATTCAAAATGATGCCCCGGATGGCGAAAGCGATGGGTCGGCACACCGAGGATCGGATTGTAATCGGCATTGGGTGTGGTGATCAGCACGGTTTCGGGCCGCATATCCCCAAACAGCGCGTTTTCAAGCCGGGGCAGATCGCCCGGCGGCAGATGCTCGATGGTTTCCACAAGACAGGCACAGTCATAGCCGCGCAGCTTCGGGTGCGCCCTGATCATCGAGGCCTGCGCAAGGCTTATCTTGGCGCGGCTCGCCTCGGGCAGCGCGCGTATCTCTGCCTGAAGCGCGATAAGCGAGGGCCGGTGGATATCAAGCCCGGTGATCCGGGTGATCTGGGGCAGGGGGGCCAGCCGCAAAATCAGATCACCATCGCCACAGCCCAGATCAAGCAGGGTGCGCGCGCCGGATTGCACCACGGCGGCGATGATCGCGCGCAGGCGATCCTCGTGCAAGGCACTGGTCATGGCGTGATTCCTGGCATCTCTTGGCATTTCCCTCTGTTGCCCCATTGCCTTAGCCGCGCAAGCGGGTCGGGATCAAGCAGGGGGCGGCATGGACAGCGGCGCGGTTTTTGCCTATCGCTTGGCCAGGCGACAAAAGCGAGGATAGCATGGACCGGCCCGCCCCCTTCAAGATCAACGGCGACGTCATTGCCCCCGGCACCCGCCGCACTGTCGATATCCCGGTGAGTACCTTGTCCAACCACACGCCGGTCAACCTGTCGGTGCATGTCATCCACGGCAAACGGCCGGGGCCGGTGTTGTTCGTGTCGGCCGCCATTCACGGCGACGAGGTGATCGGTGTGGAAATCATGCGCCGCCTGTTGCGCGCCACACCTCTCAAATCGGTGGCGGGCACGCTTTTGGCGGTGCCGATCGTCAATACCTTCGGGTTTCTCAACCATTCGCGCTATCTGCCCGACCGGCGCGATCTGAACCGCTGTTTTCCGGGCCTCTCCGGGGGCTCGATGGCGTCACAGCTGGCGCATATCTTCATGACCGAGGTCGTGCAGCGCGCCGATTTCGGGATTGATCTTCACTCGGCGGCGATTCACCGTACCAACCTGCCGCAGATCCGTCTTACGCCGGGCAATGCGCGGCTGGCCGACCTTGGTCAGGCCTTTGGCGCGCCGGTGATGATGGAATCCAGGCTGCGCGAGGGATCGCTGCGCATGGCCGCCGAAGAGGCCGGGGTCGATGTGCTGCTTTACGAGGGCGGCGAGGGGCTTCGGTTTGACGAATTTGCCGCGCGCGCGGGCCTGAACGGTATCCTGCGGGTGATGCATCAGCTCAAGATGATCGGTGCCAAGGGCGTGCCGCGGACCCGCGGCGTGCCGGTGCGCGCCAGTCAGTCAAGCTGGTATCGTGCGCCGCGCGGCGGGCTGTTTCGCGGCTATGTTGCCGTTGGCGATGCGGTGCAGCCGGGCACGGTGCTTGGTGCGATTGCCAATGCCTTTGGCGATGTGGAAAGCGAAGTCGTCTCCGATATGGGCGGCATCGTGATCGGGCGCACAAACATGCCGGTGGTGTATGAGGGTGACGCCCTGTTTCATGTCGCCGAAACCTCGCGCGGCGAGGCCGCCGCCGAAGACATCAGCGCACATCTCGACGCGGCCCCGCTTTTTGACGAGGATGAAATCATCTGATCCCGCAGGGCAGAGGGCACAAGAGCGGCATGGCCAGACGCACGACCGATATCAACGATATCGCCTTTGGCGTGATCCGTGTGCGGATGCGGCTTCATTTCATGCTGACGCCCAAGGGCGACCGGCAGGCCGTCAAGTATTTCGTGATCGGCCATCCGCGCAATGGCACCACGACCCTGCACAAACTGTTTGTTGCCAATGGGTTGAATAGTTTTCACGATTCCCGAGATTGGCAAACCGGGCGCCATGATGCGTTTTCCGATTTCGGCCAGCTCCGCCCCGTCGCGGGGTATGACCGGACCTATCCCAACGCGCGTTTCATCCTGAATTTCCGGCCTCTGCGCCATTATCTAAACAGCATCGCGACGCATCATCAAAAGGTGTTCAGCGTGCAGAATTTCATCAACGAGGCCTATCGCCGCGCCGAATATTTCGCCTGGGCGCTGGACTATTTCAAGGGCCGCGATGATTTTATCGCCGTCAATATCGAGGCCCCCGGCGCGGTGCGCGCGGTTGCCGATTTCTGTGGCTTTGCCGTCAAAGAGCCGCCCGAGGGCCTGATCAACAACGTCTCGACCCGCCCGAAACTGGAGCAGAACAGCGCCAATATCGAAACCGCTTTGGCGGCGCTTGACCTTGTGGAAGAGGCCGGGCGCGGCTGTCTGGTGTCGCGGCTCAACGGCGCGCGCCAGACGGCCCTTTTGGCGGCGCGCGATACGATCCGCTGCGTGCAATAGCGCCTAACTATTGCGCCGATAGCGAAATACCCCGGTGCCGCTGGCAACCAGTGTGCCGCTGTCGTCGCGCACTTCACCCCTGGCGAAATAGCTGGTCTTGCCACCTCCGGTGCGCCAGCCCTCGGCAACCAGAACCGCGCCCTGCGCCTGCGCCAGATAATTCACCGTCATCGACAGCGTCAGCGCCATTTGCGAGCGGTCCGAATCGCCGGTATAGCACCCCGCAAACCCCATCGCCGTATCAAGCAGGGTGGCATGAATGCCGCCATGCGGCAGGCCCTGCCGGTTCATCAGGTAGGGGTGCAACGGCAATTCGATACGCGCGTAATCGGGCGACCAACCGGCTATTGAGAACCCAAGGTGGGTTTGCAGGGCCGAAGGCGCCTCAAGCAGCGCAGGGTCAAAGTCATCAGTCATGGTGTTCCTTTCGCCGCGCCGAGGCCAGAGCGCGCAAATTCGGGCACAAATTGGCCAAGTTGCAAGCCGCGCTCGGGGTCGGAGGCGTTGCCATCAAGCGCGCGTTTTTTCACACCTTGCAGAATGGCAGCCATGCGGAAATAGCAAAATGCCAGATAGAACCCGAAATTCTCGATGCCGCTTAACCCGCGCCGCTCACAATAACGCTCGATGAAGTGCTGATCGCTCCAGAGGCCAAGCGCCGCGCGATCGACCCCGGCCAACCCGCGCCCTTCGCGGGTGGCGGGCATCGACCATTGCATGATCACGGCCGCCAGATCGGCGTAAGGGTGCCCGATGGTCGACAACTCCCAATCCAGCACCGCAAGACAGCGCGCACTGTCGCGGGCGAACAACAGGTTATCAAGCCGATAATCGCCGTGCACCAGCGTGCGCTGCCCGTCATCGGCGGGGATATTGCCATCAAGCCATGTCATCAGCGTGGTCATATCCGGCAGATCGTCGGTCTGGGTGGCGGTGTATTGCTTGGACCAGCGGTCGATCTGACGGCGGTAATAATTGCCCGACGGCCCGTAATCCGACAGGCCTGCGGCGGTGATATCCACATCATGGATCGCCGCCAGAACCCGGTTCATCTCGTCAATCAGCGCGCCGCGCTCGGGGACGGTCATGCCGGGCAGGCTCGGGCTGTCAAAGTTGCGCCCCTGCACCTCGTCCATGATGTAGAACGGCGAGCCGATCACGGTCTCGTCTTCGCAGAGCACGTGCATCTTGGCGACCGGCACGTCGCCCCCCTCAAGCGCGCGCTGCACCCGAAATTCGCGCTCGACCGCATGGGCGGACTTGAGCAAGACGCCCGGCGGTTTGCGGCGCAGCACGAAATTGCGCGCCGGTGTCTGCAACAGATAGGTCGGGTTCGATTGCCCGCCGCTGAATTTGGTGGCGCTCAGCGGGCCCTCGAAACCGGGCAGATGGTTTTTAAGCCAGGCGGCGACAGCGCTCGTGTCAAGCTCGTCGCTCATGTGCGAGCCTCGCGCAATTCAGGCAGAACATAGTCGCAATACCGCTCCCGCAGGGTCAGTTTCGACACCTTTCCGGTGGCGGTCAGCGGCAGGTCCTCGACCCAGAGCAGGTCATCGGGTAATTGCCAATGGGCGAAATGCGCGGCCATATGGGCGTGCACATCGGCCAGCGTCGGGCGATCCTCGCCTTCGGGTACGGCGATGAGAACCGGGCGTTCACCCCATTTGGGATGGGGCACGGCGATCACCGCGCAGGCGGCAATGGCAGGGTGCGCGATAGCGGCGTTTTCAAGGTCAATTGAGCTAATCCATTCGCCGCCCGATTTCACCAGATCCTTGGCGCGATCCCGGATCACAAGCAATCCGTCGGGCGCAACCGAGGCGACATCGCCGGTGCCGAACCAGCCCTCACCATCCATTGCGGCGCGGCTTGCGGCATCGTTGTTGAAATAGCCGCTGATCACGGTATTGCCGCGCACGTATAGTTCGCCGCTGGCCTCACCATCATGCGGTTGGCGCTTGCCCTCATCATCGACGATCTTGAATTCGACCCCGAAAATCCGCCGCCCGGCACAGGCCTTGGCGGTGATCCTGTCGGCCTCTGGGGCCTCTTGCAGCGCAGGGGGCAAGACGCCGTGGGTGCCTATCGGGCTCATTTCCGTCATGCCCCAGGCCTGACAGACGGTAACGCCGCGCGCCTCATAATTCTCGATCATCACACGCGGCGCGGCCGATCCGCCAACCACCAGATCGCCAAAGCCTCGGGGAATGCGCCCCTGCGCCTTGATCTCGGCCAGAAGCCCGGCCCAGACCGTGGGCACGCCCCAGGCGGAATGGACCGCCTCGCTGTCCATCAGGCGAAACAGGCTTGCGCCATCAAGCGCCGCGCCGGGCATCACCATGGTCATGCCGGTCAGCGGCGCGGTATAGGGCAGGCCCCAGGCGTTGACGTGAAACAGCGGCACCACCGGCATGATCCGCGCCCCGGCGCGAAAGCTGCTGGATTGCGACAGCGGCACCATGAGCGCGTGCAACAGGGTCGAGCGATGCGAATAAAGCGCGCCCTTGGGATCGCCGGTCGTGCCCGAGGTATAGCACAGCGCCGAGGCGGTCTCTTCCGCGAATTCGGGCCAGTCATAGGTTTGCGCCCGCCCGTCCAGAAGCTCTTCGTAACAGAGCGCGTCAAGCGTGGTTTCGGGCATATGCGCGCGCTCGCTCAGGATCACGAACTGCAGGTCATGGGGAAGCTGATCCCGGACCGCCTCGATCAGCGGCACAAATGTTGTGTCGATGAACAAGATCCGATCTTCGGCATGGTTGACGATATAGACAAGCTGTTCCTGCGAGAGGCGCGGATTGATCGTGTGACAGACGGCCCCGATGGATGAGACGCCGTAATACAGCTCGAAATGGCGATAGCCGTTCCAGGCCAGCGTCGCGATCCGGTCGCCAAACTTCACCCCCAGCCGATCAAGCGCATGCGCAAGCTGCGCCACCCGCGCGAGCGTTTCAGGGTAGGTGGCGCGGTGAATATCACCTTCCGTGCGCACCGAGACAATCCCCTGATCGCCATAGGCCGCCGCCGCATGGGTCAGGATGTCAATGACCCTGAGCGGGCGGTGCATCATCTGTCCGAGCATGGGGCATCGTCCTGTTGTTTTCTGTGTTCGGGGCAACGGTGACATGAAACCCCACAAGGATCAATTGCCGCCGGGGGTCTTGACCTCTGGGCGCGTCGGGCGCATGTGCAAGGCATCCCAACCTGCGTAATGAGGCCCGCCCATGAGCTTTGATCGTTCCATCAAAATCGCCCCGTCGATCCTGTCGGCGGATTTTGCCAATTTCGGCCAGGAAATTCAGGCAATCGAGGCCGAGGGCGCCGATTGGGTGCATGTCGATGTGATGGACGGGCATTTCGTGCCGAACCTCACCTTTGGTCCGCCGCTTTGCGCCGCGATCCGCCCGCATATCAAGACGGTGATGGATGTGCATCTCATGATCTCGCCGGTGGATGCCTATATTGACGCTTTCGCCGGGGCGGGGGCCGATATCCTGACCGCGCATCTTGAGGCCGGCCCGCATATTCACCGCACGCTTCAGGCCATTCGCGGTGCGGGCTGCAAGGCAGGTCTTGCGCTGAACCCCGGCACCGGGATCGAAGATATCGACTACCTTCTGGATATGGTCGATCTGATCTGCGTGATGACGGTGAACCCCGGCTTTGGCGGGCAGAAATTCATTCATAGCCAGATCGACAAGGTGCGCCGCTTGCGCGCGATGATCGGTGATCGGCCGATCCATATCGAGATTGACGGCGGCATCACCCCGGAAACAGCACCGCTTATGGCGGCTGCGGGGGCCGATGTTCTGGTTGCGGGCTCTGCCGTGTTCAAGGACGGCAGCGTCGCCAACCCCGCGCCTTATGGCACCAATATCCGCCGCATTCGCACCGCCGCCGAGGCCGCCACCGCGACCATGGCATGACCCGCGCCGTCATTTTCGACCTCGACGGCACGCTGATCGACAGCGCCCCCGACATTCATGCCGCCACCAACCGGCTTATGGCGGCGCACGGTTTTGCGGGTTTTGTCCCCGAAGAGACCCGCGCCTTTATCGGCCATGGCGTGCCGCATTTCGTGGCCTGCTGTCTGCGTGCGCGCGACGCCGAGGCGACGGGCGATCTGCACCGTCAATTGGTTGGTGAATTCGAGGCGGGTTATAAAACCGCCGTGGGGCTGACAGAAATTTATCCCGGCGTGGGCGAGGCGCTTGACCGGCTGTCTGCCATGGGTTTTGCGCTTGGTATCTGTACCAACAAACCGGTCGCGCCCGCGCGCGCGGTGCTGGCCCACCTAGGGCTTGCCGCATATTTCCCCGTGGTGATCGGCGGCGACAGTTGCCCACAGCGCAAACCTGATCCCTTGCCGTTGCAGACGGCGGTTGCGGGTCTTGCTGCGACGCGGGTGCTTTATGTCGGCGATAGCGAGGTTGACGCCGAAACCTCAGTGCGCGCAAAACTGCCTTTCGCGCTTTTTAGCGAAGGCTATCGCAAGACCCCACTCGCCGACATTCCACATCACACGGCATTCTCGGATTTCGCAGCACTTCCGGGTATTGCCGCCGATCTCTTGACCTGATGCGCGGATTTTCCGTTTGCCCCAAGGGGGGATGAGCGCGCATAGTCAGGCCATGAAAACACGTCTGACCGAGGCTTTTGACCTCACGCATCCAATCATTTCCGCGCCGATGGCCTTTGCCGCAGGCGGTAAAATGGCCGCCGCCGTAAGCCATGCGGGCGGGCTTGGCCTTATCGGCGGCGGCTATGGCAATGCCGAGTGGCTTGCCCAGGAATTTGGCGCGGCGGGCAATGCGGCGGTGGGCTGTGGCTTTATCACATGGAAAATGGCGGAAAATCCGGACGTTCTTGACCTTGTGCTTGATCGCAAGCCTGCGGCGCTTGTCCTGTCTTTTGGCGATCCCGCGCCTTTCGCGCCAAGGATTGCAGAGGCCGGCGTGCCGCTGATCTGTCAGGTGCAGACCCTGCGCGACGCACAGGCGGCGGCCGAGTGTGGCGCCCGGGTGATTGTGGCGCAGGGGTCCGAGGCCGGCGGGCACGGCGAGCGGCGCGCCACCTTCACGCTGGTGCCCGAGGTGGCCGATTGGCTGGCGCGCCACGCGCCGGATGTTCTATTGCTGGCGGCGGGCGGTATTGCCGATGGGCGCGGCCTTGCGGCGGCGCTGATGCTTGGGGCCGATGGGGTTCTGGTCGGCTCGCGGCTCTGGGCCTCGGCCGAGGCGAATGTCTCTGCCGCCATGACCGATGCGGCGATTGCGGCCACGGGCGATACGACGATCCGCTCAAAGGTCATGGATACCGCGCGCGGGCTGACATGGCCGGATCGCTATACCGCGCGGGTGTTGAAAAACCCGGTGACAGAGCGCTGGCACGATGATCTCGACGGCTTGCGTGCCAATCCCGCCGCGCAAAGCGACTGGGCCGAAGGCTGGGTCGCGGGGGACCCCGCACGCGCCAATACATTTGTCGGAGAGGCCACCGGCCTTATCCACGACCGCCCGCCGGTGGCGCAGATCATCCAGGGCATGGTGGCTGAGGCCGAGGCGCTTTTGACCCGCGCGCCGGGTTGGGCCGGGGCATGAACCTGAGCACGCGCCTGATGCAGGAGGTCGCGGCGCGGCGCGATGATCTGGTGCGCCTGACGCAGGATCTGATCGCGATCCCGACGCTTAATCCGCCGGGCGACAATTACCTTGAGATTTGCGAATACCTTGACCGGCGCCTGTCCGGCGCGGGGTTCGAGACCCAACTGATCCGCGCCCATGGTGCGCCGGGTGACAGCGACCGCTATCCGCGCTGGAATATCATCGCGCGCCGCGAGGGGAGCGCGCCGCGCCCCTGCGTGCATTTCAACAGCCATATCGACGTGGTCGAGGTTGGCCACGGCTGGAGTGTCGATCCCTTTGCAGGGCTGGTCAAGGATGGCCGGGTCTATGGGCGCGGGGCCTGTGACATGAAGGGCGGCATGGCGGCCTCGATCATCGCCGCCGAGGCCTTTATCGCGGTCTGCCCCGATTTCATCGGCGCGATTGAAATTTCTGGTACGGCGGATGAAGAATCCGGCGGGTTTGGCGGTGTCGCCTATCTTGCCGAGCGCGGGTTTTTCAGCCCTGAGCGCGTCGATCACGTGATCATCCCCGAGCCGCTGAACAAGGATCGTATCTGCCTTGGACATCGCGGGGTCTGGTGGGCCGAGATCGAAACCAAGGGCGAGATCGCGCATGGCTCGATGCCGTTTCTGGGCGATTGCGCGGTGCGCCACATGGGCGCGGTCATGGCCGAGATGGAGGCCAGCCTTTTCCCCGCGCTTGCCGCACGGCGCACCGATATGCCGGTGGTGCCCGATGGCGCGCGGGCCTCGACGCTCAACATCAACTCGATCCACGGCGGCGAGCCGGAACAGGCTAAGGATTACACCGGCCTGCCAAGCCCCTGCGTGCCGGATCGCTGCCGCATGGTGATCGACCGCCGCTTTCTGATCGAAGAGGATATCGGCGCGGTCGAAACCGAAATTCGCGACCTTCTGGAAACCCTGCGCAGCGGGCGTCCGGGCTTTGATTATGATATCCGCGAATTGCACCGCGTCCTGCCGACGATGACCGAGAAAAGCGCGCCGGTTGTGGGCGCGGTGGCGCAGGCGATAGAACAGGTTTTTGGCCGTGCGCCGGATTATGTGGTCAGCCCCGGCACCTATGACCAGAAACATATCGACCGGATCGGGCGGCTGAAAAACTGTATCGCTTACGGGCCGGGCATTCTTGATCTTGCCCATAAGCCCGATGAATATGTCGGCATAAGGGATATGGAACACTCAGCGCAGGTCATGGCACTGGCGCTTTGTGACCTATTGGGCGCGACGCCTGTTTCTTCTGGCTGAAAATATTCCCGCCGGAGGGGTATCCTCCTTGTGTCATGCGTTCTCAAGACGTCTCAACCCGCTTTAAAGTTCTTTAAAGGTCAGTGGTTTAAGGTGTCGCAGTGTTCCGGAAAATTCCGGGCAGTGTCAATTGAGATCGTAGATAACAAAGGGGATATATCAATGGCAAAATCAAACGCATTCACGGTCGCACAACTAAAATCATTACCAATGGGAAAACATTGCGATGGACAGGGTTTATGGTTTTACAAGCGCGCGGATGGCGGCGGCTAATGGATATTTCGCTTTCAACTGTAGGGCCGTCAACGGGAAATGGGGCTTGGGTCGTTCAAGCGGGTCGGTCTGGCCGAGGCCCGCAAGAAGGCTGACTGGGCCCGCCAGCAGGTGCAGACCGAGATCGATCCGGTCAAACAGCGGCGCCTGCAGAGACAGCAGTCCAACTCCAGGGATGGTCGTCTGGAGAACCTTGCATGGGAGGCCTACGAAATTCATAAAGCAAGCCTGAAGCATGGCGGCGCGGACGGGCTATGGGTCAGCCCGCTGCGCCTGCACCTCCTACCCAAGCTGGGCAAGATGCCGATCGTAAAGATCGATCAGGACGATCTTGCGCACGCACTGGCCCCGATCTGGCATGAGAAACCGGTCACGGCGAAGAAAGCCTTGTCTCGGCTCAGGACCGTTTTCAAATATGCGCGGGCAAAAGGCTTCCTGGTGAACAGGGCGGTCATCGAAGAAGCGGTCATTCTTCTGGGAGACAACAATAAACCGGTCAAGCCAAGTCTGGCGCTGCCGTGGTCGAAGGTGCCCGCCTTTTACGCGACCCTCTCAGATGAGGATCCAACGCAATTGGCATTGCGGCTGCTGATCCTGACGGGGGTGCGGGCGGATTCAGTGAACAACATGCAACTGGAACAGATCGACGGACCGGTATGGCAGATCCCGCCACTGCACGTAAAAGGCCGCGCCACCAATACGGCCGGGTTCGATGTGCCCTTGTCCCCGGAAGCATTGCGTGTGCTCGAGTTATCGAAAGAGCAAGGACAAAACGGGTACTTGTTTTCCAGTTCGCGAGGTGGGCCTCTGAACAAGATGGCGATGCGCAATTATCTCGTGGACAAGAATGTTTCAGCGCGACCGCATGGGTTTAGGTCATCCTTGCGGACCTGGTTGTCAGATCAGACCGACTGTCCATTCGAGATCGCAGAAGCCTGCATCGGCCATGTAAGAAAGGGGGATGCCGCCATCGACACCTACAATCGCACGGCATACGTCATGAAGCGCGCGCCTTACATGAACGCCTGGGCCGCATATGTAAGCGGAAAAACCTGAACAAAACGTAAACCTGAGTTTAATCGCGTTCTGTTAATCATGTCTCATAAAAATAAAAAGAGGACATAAATGACAGACAGAATATTAGGCGATTGTATATTTGACAAACCAGTAACGTGGGCACATGCTCGGACTCTACTTGTGGGAGATTCGAGAAATGAAACTGGCTATTGGGTATGGTACCGTAAGCTACACTAGGGCCGTAGAAGAAGTTCAAGCGACAAAAAAAGTTGACGGTAACGTCACGATACACAACCAAGGATTACCCGCACAACCGGCGAAATATACGGTCAGACACGACTTTACCGCTGAGGATGAAGACTCAGGTCTGCATGCTCATATTTCCGTAGCGCGAACGACTCCAGAAGGACAACCCGACGGGTCATTTCGTGCAATTGAGCTTCAAGCATTTTCACGAGTTGCTGAGTCTCTTCGGGCGATAGCTGATGAGCTTGACCGTCAGAACAAGGGTCCGGATAGCGAGAAATGATTATGCTCATAGGTAACATTTTACCCCATAAAGTGAGGTAACTCAATACCTCACTCGTCAGCCTTCTTGTCGTCTGGCTTCTGCATCACCAATTTACCAAGCTTCTCGTTGAACTTCGCTTCGTCGTCGTCCGTCCCTATCTCGCGAGCGGCCTCTTTGAAGCGGTCTAGTTGACTCTTGTTGTTGTCTGGCATGTTATCCCTCATGGCAAAACGTCACTACATTATATACAGCGATGAGTCCGACCGTAAGGGCAAGTATTTCTCCAATTTTTTTGGTGGCGTACTAATGAAGGCAGAGGACAGGGAGGAAATAGAAGCACTCCTGACAGCAAAGAAAATTGAGCTGAACCTAAACAGCGAGGTCAAGTGGGAGAGGATCACTAAGAACTATCTCGACAAATACAAAGAGTTTATCTCTTACTATTTTACCTTCGTTTCTACATCTAGGTTGCGGGTTCGAATAATGTTCACTCAAAATAGGCATGTCCCCAAAAACTTGACAAAAGAGCAGATCGACGAGCAATATCTGAGATTGTATTATCAGTTTTACAAGCACGCATTTGGTGTAAAATACTGCAATCCTAACAGCCTGGACCGTGTCTATTTCCACATCGCGCCGGATCAGCTTCCAGAAAGCAGGGCGAAGGTTGATAACTTCAAAGCGAGAGTGAGCAATATACCCAATGCGCGCGACATGCAGGGCACAAATGTGTTTATCCCAAGACGTCACATCAACGACATTGACTCATCCCAACATGCCATACTGCAAGGGCTAGATATCATTTTGGGCGCAATGTGTTCTCAGCTAAATGGCAAGCTCTATGTGAAGCCGCAGGGAGCTACCAGACGAGGCAAAAGAACCATTGCAAAGGAGAAAGTGTACCGACACATAAACTCCGAAATTCAGGCTATAAGGCCAAGATTTAATGTTGGGGTTAATACTGGATCCCCAAGCGGACCAAGGGACCGTTGGGCCGATCCCTATCGGCACTGGCTATTCAAACCCTCCGATCACGACGTAGACACAACGCTTGTGAAGGGCGGCAATCGTCAGAGCTGATGATTGGGCCCGACCAGCGTCTACATGTAAAATCCAAGTGGAACTTGGACGTTCGACAAAGGAGGGGCCCAATCACAATATAGGGTGTATTCCCTAATCGAACAAGCTACTTATTGTGCTTTTTGATCAGGCCCTTGATAGGTCAGGCGCTTGCCAACGACCGCCTGTAGCGCAATTTGGCTGCGCTCAAGATCATCAACGCCGTTAGCGATTCTGTTATTATAACGGAAATCAAACTCCGCAGCATAGCGGTGCAGGTGCTGCTTGCCACAGTGCTGGTAGACACCCTTCATGCCGCGTTTGAAAATGCTGTAGAAGCCTTCAACCGTGTTCGTGTGAACTTGCGGCTTCTCGCGCTTTACATATTCACCCTTGCTGTGCGTGGTGAAGTCGTGGCCTGCAAAATCGTTAGCCAGTTTGGTATACTGCTTGGCCTCATCGGTGTAGATGACGGCTTCCTTGGCGATGTTCTCGCGCAGGATCGGCACCAGCGTATCTTTCTTGATATCATCAACCACGATGGACTTGGCTTGCTTGGTGTCTCGATCAACAAGGGTGAGCATGGCGTTCTTGTGAGCATAGCCACGGGCACCAATTTTCTTTTCGCTCTTTTTGCCGATGAAGGTTTCATCAACCTCTACAGTGCCACCATTGCCGCCAAAGGGGGCTAGCGCACCATCACGCATGCACTCTCGAATGCGGTGGGTCAGGAACCATGCGGACTTGTAGGTAATGCCCAGAACGCGGTGAAGCTGGTGGCTGCTGATGCCCTTCTTACTGGATACCATCAGGTGAATGGCTTGCAGCCACAGGTGAAGCGGCAGGTGGCTCTCCTCAAAGATGGTGTTCTTGCGGACGGTGAATTGCTTGCGGCACTCGCGGCACTTCCAGAGACCGTGTCGCTCTTTGCCCTCGGGGTTCTTCTTGCTAGCCTTGGTGCGGACGCCTTCCAGCTTGTAGGCGCTATCGACCACGCCACAGTGTGGGCAAGTCGGACCATCAGCCCAAAGCATCGCCTCAACATGGGCGAACGCGGCAGCTTCATCGTGCATGTAAGGGGCGGAAAGAACGGACATGGCGAAAACCTCTAACTTGTTGAGATTAAACTACGCATTTGCCGTGGGTTTGTCAAGTATACAATCACCGAATATTAAGACAAAAAGACATTCAGGATATTACCGGGCTCAGCCGCTCGACAATTTACAGACAGGTCAATGCGGGCACATTTCCGGCCCCAGTCAAATTGACCGACCGCCTCATAGGATGGCACGGCAGTACCATCTCGGAATGGTTGGCCGCCCGCCCGGAAGCCTGACCATAGGCAGATCATCTGCAAAGCCCCTCCCGGCGCTCATCGCGGTAGGAGGGGCTTGGATTTTCATGTGATTTGCAGAGCCACGTTCAGCCCGGCAGACTTGCCTCCAACCCTCCCTTGTCCGGATAGGGCAGATGCAGCTTGAGATCGAAGCGACCACTGCGGATGACCGCGGAATCGACAGCGTCCACGTAATTTGTGGCGCCAAGCAGGATCAATCCTTCGACGTCCTTGGCCCTGTTGATTTGCTCAAGCAACCCATTCACGACACCGCGCATGTAGGTCGCATTGAATTCTCGCGCGTCTCTTTGCGAGAAGCTATCCAACTCGTCGATGAAGAGCACCGCAGGAGCGACCTCTTTTGCCTCTGCGAAGGCCCTGTCCAGCGCAGCAAGCATATCACCTTGATGCCCGTGCTTCTGACAGTCAGAGTATGATGTGGCAAGGATCGGGATAAGGTCGGATTGTCGAGTCTCCGCAGGGGAGGGTGCAGGTGAGGAGCAATGCAATACGCCCCGGCGCTGTGCCGGGGCTGATCTGCTGACAGGTTATGCGAGGGTCGTGTCGCGAAGCCGGACCTTTTACCCGGGCCCGTTCTTTGTGCCTCAGGTCGCCGTCGCGCGGAGCATCCAGGCAGCTTTTTCGCGGAACGTGGCGCGTTCGGTGGCAAGATCAGCGGTCACCGGATCACCCGCGGCCTCGGCGGTCAGGACAAGCGCGCGCATCCGTTGCGCGAGCGTTTCATGGTCCTCCTGCAGATCGCGCACCATGTCTTCAGCGCTCAGGCTGACGTCCGGATCCTGTCCGCCCTGGCCCGCGGTCAAACCGGCGAGGCTGACCAGAGCAGGCTTGCACAGGGCGCGGATACGCTCGGCCAGCATATCCGCGGCGGCGAACATGTCGGAATACTGCGCCTCGATCATTTAGTGGATCGAGAAGAACAACGGACCGGTCACGTTCCAATGATAGGTGTGGGATTTCAGGACGAGCCGGTAGGTGTCGGTCAGAACCTCGGCCAAGGCTTCGGCCACCGACGGAACGTCGAGCACATCGGTCTTGGCGATCCGGCTTTTCGAGGCTTTTTGCAAAGTGGTCGTCATTTTAGTCTCCTATATTTCGAGTGGTCTTAAGGTGTTGGCAGATTGCGCAGCCGTCGGATCGCGCCGCGCGATGACATTGGGCATGCCGGTGCCAAGCGGGCGGCCGATCAGCACGTCGCAATCCGCATCGCGCAACAGCCGCCGCATGACGCTTCCGATGAAAACACCCGTGAGCAGGCCGGACCGGTTGGGGCCAAGCGCGATCAGGTCGACATCGGGCGCGTGGGTTGCGCGGGCAAGCTCTTTCGCCGCATCGCCACGCAGCACCTGCCACGTCGCGCGCGGCCGCAACCCGGCGGCCAGCGATCCCACTCGCGCTTCGGCATCCTGCACAAGCATGTCGTGATGCGTTGTCAGATCGCTCCGCGCCAGTCCGACGCGCAACATCGCCTGTTTGAGCTGTGGCGCAAGCGCGACGGCCTGAACCATATGCACCTTGGCGTCCGGCAGCAAAGCCGAGACAAGGGACAGCGCCGGGGGTGCAGTTTCAGGACCATCAACCGCCAGAAGCACACGGTCGTAGGGTTTGTCGATAGTCGGTCTGACAATCAATACTGGCGCGTGGACTGCGGCCACCACATTCTCGGTGGTCGAGCCAAGCAGCTTCCTGACGATCCAAGGCTGGTGGTGCGCCCGCATGACGACAAGCATCGGCTTGAGATCGTTGCATATCTCGACCAGCCGCTCGGCCGGGTTGCCGGTCTCGACACGTATCTCGACCCCGACCGGATCGATACCGTGCTGATGTAGCGCCGCTTCGATCCGGTCATGGGCGGCAAATTCCGCCTGACCGCGCGAGGTGCTGATCCGGGCCGCAGAGGTCGCGTGATCCGGCAGATCAATGACATGTACGATGGTCAGCGCCACGCTGTGACGGGTCGCGACCTTGATACCGCGCAACAGGACAGCGTCATCTTCCGGGAACAGGTCTATCGCCGCAAAGATGCGAATGGGTTTCATGGTGTGTCCTCCTCCTATCAATCGGGGATAGCGGGCCAAAGCATGGCGCCGGCCGCCGCGTAGGTGGCGACCACAGGTGCCGTTGCGGCGATGGCCCCGGCCATGACCATCCGCTCAATGTCGTAGCCGAATGCGGGGTGGCGAACGGGTGCGAACCGAACCGGCGGTGCAGGCGGCAAGTGCCCTCCGCCATCATCCTCCCAGTGGGCAATGCATTCGGCGCTCGGTGCCTTAGCTATCGGCTCCACGGCGGGGACATGTTCGGGAGGGAACAGGTCGGGAAACAATTCGTCGAAGTCGGCGTTGCAAATCATCATCTCTCGGGTCCTTTCTCAGAAACAGAACTGAACGCAGTCGTGCCGTGCCGCCGAAACCCGGCAACACGGGAACATCATGCGCGAGGGTCACGTCATGGGACGATACGCGCGGTCGCTACCATTTGCGGGCGTCGTCCGTAGCGATGACGGGAACCATGCTCATTTCTTTATCGTCAAAGCCATCGACGATACTGTGGATCTCGCCGCGGGAGATCCCGATATCGCGCAGGGTTGCGTCGTCCAGTGAGTGAAAAGCAGCGATCATCTTTTTCCGCTGCCAGCTCCGATAAGCGGCCCGCAACCATTTGCGAATGCCGCCGCCGTCCTTTGAGCAGTTGTGAGATGCCCGTGCGCCCGGATGCGAAGATGCGAGGTAGTTACGCTGTGCCAGATAAGGATGCATGTCGTTCTCCATGTCGAGACTGTTGAAACCACGACAAACGCGCCCCATCAGCCGGACAGCCTGCGGGAGTCCGCAAAGGGTGAACGGGCGACGCAAGCGCCTTTGTCTTTAGGTGTGATCAAGGGAAGATCGAATGAAGCCCCGTGGCGTAGGCCGACAAATCAGCCAGCCCCGCCCGGGGTTACCGGCGGTTCAGCAGATTTCCTGCGAAAAGCAGGAACCTCGTATGGAGCATGATCATCGACATGGCACATAGATGGCCTGTCCGGGTTTGGCTTTCAAGCCTGTGGGCAGAGCTGCGACTTTATGGCCAGAAAGCGCCTGGGTCGCGCTCTGACCCTGCAATAAATGGTTATGAGATTGACGCAGACGCATCGGGTGCCTATCTTACAGGCATGATGGTACACGCAGATCATTTCCGATTTCTTCTGCTGAACCGCCCGCTTCCCCGGGCGGTATAGGCGCGTGCGCGCCTCCTGAACCTCCCGGGGTCTCCTCACATTCCTGAATTCAACAAGCGGCGACAATGTCGCCCGAGGAGAGATCATGACCGGACTCCACTCCCCCTGTTCGTCTGACACCAACAACCAATTCCATATCGGTACGCAACCGCGCATTGGAATGGCATTGCCCGCCACCGATTACCAGCAGCTTCAGCGCCATCTGGAAGAATGCGAGAAATCCAAACACCCTGCCTGGAGCCTGCTGACCTATGTGCTGCGCGACAAGATCATGATGACCGACCCGTTAAGCAACTTCTACGCCTGCGATCAGGTGATCGGAGGCTCATGCGTGACCTATTCAGTGGACCGAGGGCCGGAACAGACTGGGCTTATGGCCCATCGCGCCAGATCGGCGTCCGGTATCAATGTGATCCCGGTGGCCTCGCTGCTTGGTGCCACGCTGATTGGCATGACGGTCGGGCACCGGGCCCCGCTGTTGCTCGATAACGGGTCGATCAAGTCGGTGAGGGTCCTTGCCGTTTCGCAGCCGATTTGACCCCGAACCAAAGCATGAACGTAGGCGGTAGTATGCAAACCCCGCGCCTTACATCCGTTTTTCAAGAAGGAAACCGAAAATGATCACCGAAATGACCAAAAGCACACCCAGACGCAGGCCGCGTGCCCCGAAAATTGTCATCAATGCCGATGATCTGGCGCATATCGAAGCGCTGGCCGAGGGGGCAATCGAGCGCAATCCCGCGCTGGCCGACCGCTTGATGGATGAGATCGGGCGCGCCCGGATCGTCAAACCCGCCAGAATGCCGTCGAACGTCGTAGCAATCGGCAGCACAGTGACCTACCGAGATGAATCCACCGGTGCCGAGCGGACAGTGACGCTGACCTATCCCGAGGACGCCGACATCGCGCAGCAACGCGTTTCGCTGGTAACACCGATCGGTGTCGCGCTTCTGGGTTTGGCCGAAGGCGCCGTCTTTCATTGGGATACGCGCGCGGGTCAGCGCAAGACACTGTCGGTGATCCGGGTGGAAGCGCCCAGTTCAGGCGATTGATAATGAAACAAAGCAATCGATAATAAAGACCTGCGCCGAGCGACACCAATGCGAACCGGCCCAGCATAGCCTGCATCAATGGTATCAATTGGTGCGGGCGCTATCGTTCTTTGACCTGACCGTACTAAGTCAATTTGGAAGCCCATATGAATATCAAAGGACACATGCGGCGCCTTTTCCTCCCCGCCGTGGCGCTATCTATCAGCATCAGTCTTGCTTGGTATCAAGCTGAACTTCCCGAATATTTAGCGGATAATGACGGCTTTTCGCTGCTGCCGACGGCTGCCATCTACTTGACGACCGCATGGGTGGCGAGCCGCATGGTGGCAATGATTCTGGATCAGTTGGGCGGGAAGCGGCGCTATCCTCGTTTGCTGAGTGACCTGATTACGGCAATTCTGTTTCTGGCGGCCTTTGTGGCGATCGCGTCGCTGTACACGGGCCAGGGTGCATTTGGTGCTTTGGCGGGGTCTACGATCATTCTTGCGCTATTGGGTTTCGCGATCCGCAATGTTGTCGCGGATACGTTGTCCGGTATCGCGCTTGCCATCGAGGCGCCGTTCCGGATCGGTGACTGGATTGACATCGATACACTGGCACAGGGCAAGGCCATCGAGATCGGCTGGCGTACGACACGGTTGCTCACGGTCGATGGCACCTACATGATCTTGCCCAACAGCCAGATCTCGCGCCAGCGCATAACGAACTTTTCCGCACCCAAACGAGACTTTCGCGCGCAGCTTAACATCACGCTCGACCATGTTCTCGCGATTGGAAAGGCGCGTAAGATCATGTTGGAGGCCTTGCGACAGGGTAAGATGATCCAGCAGGATCCGGCACCCGATATCCGTGTGCGGTCCTATGAAGAAGGCGGCATCAGCTACACGGTGCGATACTGGGTACCTCGGTTCGAGCGTGCCGTGGATTGCCGCGATGAAGTCTACAGCCTGATCGACGACGCACTCCGCCGCGCCGGAAGCATCGCCCCATACCGCAGAATACAGCTGGTCAGCGCTGTAACGGACCCGGAGGAAGATGCCGCCGCAGTGCCGCTGGCGCAGCCCGGTCTTTCGCTCGACTGATCGATGTCCACCGCGCGCGCGTCGATCGACGATCCCGCAGACTGCTGGAGCCATAGCCATGACACGAAAACCATATCTCGCCGCGATCGGCCAACTTCCACAGGCCATCGCGGTTCTGATACCCGCCACATAGGCCGCAGACGCGTTTCGCGCGCAGATGCAGGTGGCGCGTGTTCTCGGTCTGCCCGGAGATGGCGCGAAACGAGAGGATGTCACGCCGTTCTCGGATCAGACCACCCTGGCAGCGCGTGACCGGATCGGACTGGCAATTGGCAAATTGGGTGCAGGCCCTTCGCAGATGGTCGTTCGGATCGGTTTAGAATTGCATGCCACCACTATGATAATTTTCTGCGACACCTTGTCGTCGGAGCTGATCATGACGCGCACCCATCAGAAGGCAAAACTCAATGAAAGGCTCCGTGCGTCCGCTTTCGTGTTGTTGTCTATATTGATATTGCAGGCGCGGCGAATGTCCGCAATGCCAGCCCTTTTGCCGCAGGTGACGCCTATATCACTCACGGCCCGGACCGGACTTTGGCCAGATCATCTATCGCTGCTATGCAGCTTTCGCATTGCTGCCATTCGTCCCCCGCCGGTTTGATGTGTATCAAGGCAAATGAGCGAAATGGATGGAGAGAATACTGCTTTGACAACGCGGTACCTGATGATGCGCCGCCATCGCATGTCATCTGCGGGCCAGTTGGAAACAGATTTCTGAAAACCTGTCGATGCCCGATCTCGGGCGCGGAAATGAGAAGGAAATACAATGCGTACCATCAAGCTGGCCTTCTGGGGCGGCCTGGCCTTGCTGACCGTGATGTGGATCGCTGTCGACCCAGGCGTCTTTCGCGCGGTGGGCCTTTGGGAATGGCGCGGGTTCATGCGGCAGTACACCGGCATCATCGCCATGGGGTGCATGAGCGTTGCAATGATGCTGGCGCTGCGGCCCCTTCGACCCGAGCGTTGGCTGGGCGGGCTGGACAAGTCCTATCGGCTGCACAAATGGCTGGGGATCGGGGCATTGGTGGTATCCGTTACGCACTGGCTCTGGATAAAGGCGCCGAAATGGGCGGTGGGCTGGGGGGTGATAACCCGTCCCGAACGCGGCGCCAAAGCGCCCATCGAAAACCCGATCGAAGCTTTTTTTCATGACTATAGGCACGCAGCCGAGGCCGTTGGTGAATGGGCATTCTACGCTGCTGTCGCGCTGATCGTGATCGCGCTGCTGTCGCGTATCCCTTATCATTGGTTCCGTAAATCACACCGTCTGTTGCCGCTGGCCTATCTGGCGCTGGTGTTCCACACAATCATCCTGACCAAATTCGACTATTGGCTGACGCCACTCGGCGCAGTGCTGGCGTTTTTTCTGGCCGGTGGGACGTGGGCGGCCTTGGTATCGCTTGTGGGGCGCATCGGTGCGTCAAGACGTGTGCAGGGCACCATTGCCAAGCTACACCGGTATCCCGGCGTGCAAGCCTTGGAAGGCGTGATCGATATGGCGCCTGGCTGGCCCGGCCACAAACCCGGCCAATTCGCCTTTGCCATGTCAAACAAGTCCGAGGGCGCGCATCCCTATACCATAGCCTCTGCCTGGAGGCCCGAGGAGCCGCGCATCACCTTCATCACCAAGGCGCTTGGCGATCATACCTCGCGCCTGACCGATCTGTTGCACGAAGGCCAAAGCGTGCAAATCGAAGGCCCCTATGGCTGTTTCACCTTCGAGGACGACTGTCGAAGGCAAATCTGGATAGGCGGTGGCATTGGCATCACGCCCTTCATCGCCAAGATGAAGCACCTTGCCCAAACGGAAGAGGCGCGCACCGAAAAGACCATCGATTTGTTTCACTCAACTGCGGAGGTGGATGAAGACGCCCTCGAAATGCTGACCCAGACGGCAGCCGACGCCAATGTGCGCCTGCATCTCGTAATTACTTCGAGAGATGGCCGCTTGACCGGAGAACGCATTCGCGAAGCGGTGCCGGGTTGGCAAGAAGCAAGCATGTGGTTCTGCGGCCCGGCAGGTTTCGGCACGACGCTGAAAAAGGATTTCGCAGCACAGGGCTGGCCCGTCAAAGAGCGATTCCATCAAGAACTGTTCCAGATGCGCTGACAATTCGACGGCCTGTCTTGCCTGCTTGGGCTGTAAGCGCGATCAGGTGACCGAAAGTTCCCCAATCGAGAGATAGCTTTTGTAAAGAGCGGATGTTGATGTACCGCGCAACGAACGACAGCAAACTGTCCCTCATGTCGAGGGCAGAAGCTACGTGACCGGCTTATTCTGGTCATTGTGCATGGTGCTCGTATGCTGCGATTGCAGCCCGTATTGCTGCCGTTCGCTGCAAACTCGAAATCAGGGCCTGATCGAACTCGCAGACGAGACAAAACGGAGTGCTTCCGAAAACCGAACCACCTCTCGATGCAGGGTAGCGGCCTGATTGGGCCCGAAGGCTGTTACGGGCAGCACAAAGAACCTCCGGATTCAAAGAAAGCAAAGAAGGCTTGGGACTCAGTCGCGGGCGAAACGGGCATTCTTTATCCAAAACCTGAGCCCAGATTGCTGGAGCGCTGTTTGACTTCGCATCGACCGCCTTTCGAATCAAGCTGATTGAACGCCTGGCTTATGCTGAGTAACTGAATGCTATTGCAAGTTTGGTTATCTTTATGCAAAGTAACTTTGCGAAAGGGGGTTGATGGCTAACCGTCCTACAAGCTGGAAACTGGAAATTTGTCCCATACTCAAACAGTTTTGGTGAAATCAACAGACACGAGTGTCATTCAAGCCGCGTCTACTGCGTTAAGTGAACTTGACGGATACCGGCTGATTTATTGCGAGGATGATAAATCCGCGTCAAGCCGGTTGGATGAGTTAAAAATTGATCTCATCTTCTACGATCTCGATCCTAAGAACTTTGGGCCGGACAATGCGCTTACTCAGTCCCGGCTCTCTCATGCCGCCTGTTCTCGTATCGTTGTGTGCAGCAATGCGGAGATGGCCGATGGGGCGCGGGTCTGTGAGGATACTGCATCCTACCTTTATTTGGTCAAACCACTTGCGGAAAAGCAAATTCGGATGGCGGTTAAGCGAGCGCTGGAACATGCCGAATTGTCGCGTCGTCATCGGCTCCTGAGTAGGGAGTTAAAGCTGTCCCTGGATGAGGACATGTTTGGCAAAACCGAAAGCGGGTCGGTTCAAGGCGGTGTGTCTCGGTTTGAGCGATTGGTATATGCCAGTTCCGAGATGGCAGAAGTTGTTGCCGAAGCAAAGGTTGCCGCCACAACGGACATGCCCGTGTTAATCCGTGGTGCGACGGGCACAGGCAAAGAGCTTTTGGCGCGCGCCATTCACTTCAATTCAAATCGCGCAAACTCACCAATGCACAGTCAGAACTGCGGTGGCGTAGCAGACGATGCGCTTTATTCCGAGTTGTTTGGGCATGTCCGTGGAGGATTCCCCGGCGCGATTGCTGACAGACTTGGATTGTTTCGGGCGGCGGATGGCGGAACTGTGTTTCTTGATGAAGTCTCAGAAGTGTCCCCCCAGTTTCAGGTCGCGCTGCTGCGGTTCTTGCAAGAGGGCGAAGTAAAGCCGCTTGGGTCCGACAAAACCCTGAATAGCGATGTCCGCATCATTGCCGCGTCCAATCGTTCGATTGAAGAAATGGTTGAGAAGGGGCAATTTAGGCGTGATCTCTATTATCGTCTCAAGGGTTTCCAACTTGAACTTCCGGCGCTGAAGGACCGAAAGGAAGATATACCTGTCCTGACAAATTTCTTCGTGGAAAAATATGCTGGGGTCGTTGGCCGACGCGTTCTTGGTGTCACAACCGAAGTGCTTAACAAGCTCGAAAACTTTCCGTTCCCTGGCAATGTGCGTGAACTGGAGACCGAAGTTCAGCGACTGGTCGCCGTTGCAGAGCAAGGAGGGTATATTGCGTTGCGTCACCTGTCGGAGAAGATTTCCAATGCGCCTACTCCGAACGATGAAAGCTCTGATTTCATGCCGGCAGGGGCGACCTTGAAGGAGAAAGTTGAGAGCCTGGAGCAAGCGATTTTGACCCAATCGTTGACGGCATGCCATTGGAACCAGAGTAAGGTTGCTGATGAACTGGGGATATCGCGAGTTGGGCTGGCAAATAAGATCAAGCGATATGGGTTGCGCAAGGGATAGAAAATGACCGATCATGAGAAAGACGCCAAACTGGTCAAATTTCCTTTCTCAAAATCAGGGCTTTCAAAAAGCTCATCCCAACCGCGAAATTTGGGGTTGGCCAAACTTTCACGTGAGGCAAGCACACATGGCACGGGTGCCAAGGGTCATTGGTGCAAAACCTGCAAAGGCATTTGGTACACCTACTTTTTCGAAGTTGAATGCCCCGTGTGCGGTCGCCGTGGACAATGCGGTTTGGCGCAAACTTAGTTTGCAGTTGAGCATGAAACTATGTTTACAGTTTGCACATTGTTTCAGGAAAACTGACGCACAGCTCCCAGACTTGATTTGAAATAATGTGGCGTACGGATCACCCTAAGTGAGACAGCGCAGGCATCAAGCATGTGCCTATTGTCGTGCAAATTCAGCGCGGTGCGACGTTCAAGACACTTAGGGAGGAAACGAAAATGGCTAATCTTTTGTGGCTTCAAGGGGGCGCGTGTTCTGGCAACACAATGTCTTTCCTGAACGCCGAAGAACCTAGCGCCTGCGATCTGGTTACGGACTTCGGAATCAATGTCCTGTGGCAACCGTCTCTCGGGTTGGAGCTAGGGGACCAAGTAAAGGAAATTGTCGAAAAGTGCATTTCTGGCGAGATCAAGCTCGACATATTCGTGTTCGAGGGAACGGTGATCAACGCACCCAACGGAACTGGCGAATGGAACCGGTTCTGTGGTCGCCCGATGAAAGATTGGGTCAAAGAGCTTTGCGAAGTGGCCGATTTCGTCGTCGCGATTGGTGATTGCGCCACGTACGGTGGCATACCGGCGACCGCACCAAACCCATCCGAGAGTGTCGGCTTACAATTTTTGAAGCGAGACAAGGGTGGCGCGCTCGGTGAGGGCTTTACCGCGAAGTCCGGGCTTCCTGTTATCAACATCCCAGGCTGCCCGGCGCACCCAGATTGGGTTACCCAGATTCTAGTTGCTGTCGCGACAGGCAGGGCGGGTGATCTGACGCTTGACGAATTCCACCGTCCAAAGACGTTCTTCTCTTCTTTCACTCAAACGGGTTGCACGCGAAACATGCACTTTGCCTACAAGGTGTCCACGACCGCATTTGGTCAACGCAAGGGCTGCCTGTTCTATGATCTCGGGTGCCGAGGGCCTATGACGCATAGCCCATGTAACCGGATTTTGTGGAACCGTCATTCTTCGAAAACGCGGGCGGGTATGCCGTGCCTTGGTTGTACGGAACCAGAGTTCCCGTTTTTCGATCTCGCGCCCGGAACAGTCTTTAAAACGCAGACCGTTATGGGCGTTCCCAAGGACATGCCCGAAGGCGTGGATAAGAAGGGTTACATCAAGCTCACAGCTGCTGCCAAGGGCGCGGCTCCTGCATGGGCCGAAGAAGATATTTTCGTAGTTTAACTGCGATTTGGGAGGAATAACTATGTCTGCAACAGTGGAAACACTCGATATTTCGCCAGTTGGCCGTGTCGAGGGCGATCTGGATGTCCGGGTCGATATCGAAAATGGCGTTGTTACCAACGCTTGGACGCACGCGGAAATGTTCCGTGGCTTTGAAGTGATCCTAAAAGACAAGGACCCTCAGGCGGGGTTGGTTGTAACGCCACGTGCCTGCGGCATTTGTGGAGCTTCGCATCTTACTTGTGCTGCTTGGGCGCTGGATACGGCTTGGGGGACGACCGTCCCGCGCAACGCTATCTTGGCCAGAAACCTGGGTCAGATCGTTGAATCACTGCAATCCTTGCCGCGTCATCATTACGGTCTGTGGATGATTGACTATACAAACGAGAACTACGCGATGAGCCCGTTCTACGAAGAAGCGGTAAAGCGGTATTCGCCATTCACCGGGACCTCTTATGAGGCCGGCGTGACTATTTCGGGCCGGCCCGTTGAAATCTACGCGCTTCTTGGGGGGCAATGGCCGCACTCGTCCTTTATGGTTCCGGGTGGCGTGATGTGTTCGCCAACCTTGACCGATATCACCCGAGCGTGGTCGATCCTTGAGCATTTCCGCCAGAACTGGATCGAAAGCCTTTGGTTAGGTTGCTCGATGGAGCGGTATGAGGAAATTCAAACGCTTGAGCAGTTTGAAGCTTGGCTTGATGAGAAGCCTGAACACGCCAATTCAGACTTGGGTCTTTTCTGGCGTATGTCCAAAGACATCGGCTTGGATAAGTATGGCAAAGGTCATGGTAAGTTCACGACTTGGGGTTACCTGCCGCATGAAGACAAATACCAGAACCCTACAATCGATGGTCGTGCTGACGCGGTTATCATGAAGTCGGGGGTATATGATGGTGCCACGGATACGTTCGGCCCGATGAATCAGTCATTCGTACGCGAAGATACGCAGCATGCCTGGTACGATGAGAGCGGTGCAGTTCATCCGTTTGATCGCACAACTAATCCGACAGCGAAAAACACAGTTGACTTTGAAGGCAAGTATTCTTGGTCAACAGCGGTTTCGCATGCTGACGAGGGGCGCCTTGAAGCCGGCCCGTTGGCGCGTCGCTTGATTGCCGGCAACGATACAGGCCATGATTTCCAGCACAAAGATGGGTTGGTTTTGGACATGTATCGCAAGATGGGTGGAGCCTCCACAATGCTGCGCCACTTCGCCCGTATGCACGAATTGTGCATTCTTTATCGTGAAGCCGAACGCAATCTACGCGAGTTCAAGTTGAACGACGAATGGTACATCAAGCCGACCGAAAGAGACGGCCAAGGATGGGGCGCAACAGAAGCAATTCGCGGTGCTCTGTGCCACTGGATTGATGTAAAGGATGGAAAAATTGCCAACTATCAGATCATCGCTCCGACGACATGGAATGTCGGGCCGCGCACGTCCGATGGTGTCAGGGGCCCGATTGAAGAAGCTCTAATAGGAACTCCGATTAAGAACAGCGCCGACCCGGTTGAAGTCGGGCACGTATGTCGTTCCTATGATAGCTGCCTTGTGTGTACGGTGCATGCACATGATGGAAAAACCGGTGAAGAACTTGCCCGCTTTCGAACCGCGTGACGTCAATTTTGGCCAGCGAGAGCAAATTTTGCTGGCCATTTGACCTGCGACAGGGGAGGGAGGCCTATGTCTGATCATATAAATAAAGAACTGAGCGAAGCGGAGCGGCAAGCTTACCTGGACAAGTTTGGTGTGACTCCCGCAGATGCGAGCCATGACATTCTCCTGCAGATGATCGAAGATCAATTTGCAAATGGCCTGAAAACTCAAGTGGAACCGTTCCCGGAAACCGACCGGGAATTTGGCGCCCTTCTTGATGAGTTGCGCCCTTTAAATGCAGATCAGTTGCGCGAGAAACTGGATATCTCAGGCTGGTTGCTTGAACCGTATGGCGAAGACCAAATGCGATGCCAGGAGTGTATGTATTATCTGGTTCACAAGCGGTGGTGCGACCTGCCGGAACTAGATCTCCCGGCAGAACCTCAATGGTGGTGCCGTCTTTGGCGGATCTGAAGGAGGCACTATGGATACGGAGACCACACGTGCAGACATAGCAATGTTACTCAGCTCAGGGCTTAAGACCGAGGCATGGCCACGGGCCGAAACAAGTGCAGATGTCAACAAAATCGTAGGCCGTTTGCAAGTCGAGGCTGCGGACGATCTTGAGAAAAAGCTCATTGTTGCCGGTTTTACGGACTACACCGTCGAGGCCGATGAGATTGAACAACCCTGTGAAACCTGCATGTATTATCAAGTCCATGCCAAATTCTGCGAGTTGCCGGAGCTAATGCTGCCGGTCGAGCCAGAATGGTCTTGCCGCTTGTGGCGCATCTGATGGTGCCGGATGTTGTCGTTATTGGATGTGGCAACCCAAACCGAAGCGATGATGGCGTCGGGCCTCATGTCGTCGCGCGGCTGCACGAAAACGGTTTGCCTGATCATACGAGGGTCTTTGATGGCGGAACTGACGGAATGTCTGTCATGTATCGCGCACGGGGGGCGACGCATCTTATCATCGTAGATGCCCGTATGCCTGAGGGCACACCGGGCGCGATATTCGAGGTCCCGGGCGAAGTCCTTGAGGCGCCACCAAAGCAGAGCCTGAACCTTCATGATTTTCGGTGGGATCACGCTTTGTATGCGGGCCGGCGTATCTACGGCGATGACTTTCCCAAATCGGTCTCTGTTTTTCTGATCGAGGCCGCCAGTCTGAAGCTTGGGCTGGAAATGAGCGCTGAGGTGGTTCTTGCGGCGGAAAACGTGGAGGGCCGCGTCAGGGAAATGATTGCGAAATGGTGTGCTCGGTGAGTGATGGAATTTCCATTCGTGACGGCAAGATCTATTTGCCGCACGCACTTGTTGACACATATTTCAGGAATATCGACGCCGTCATCGTGCTTATTCAGCAAGGTGAACTCATGGTGATGCCGGTTCACCAGGCCACCTCGGGGGGTAGCCTATTGAAGGTCAGGAATGCGGCCGGTGATCGGGTGGTTCAGGCGCGCGATGTTTTTCAGGATCAAGACATGCTGGGATACAAGGCCGGGAACCTTCCAGTCATGTGGCAATCAGAAAAGGGCGCGTTATGCGCCCAGCTTGACTGAATTTCGAAAATCAAAATAGCAAACTTAGTTTACAATAAACTAAGTAAGTTGACAACTCACTGATTCGCTGCTTCAATCTTTCCAAACAAGAAATCGAGGTATTTCGATTCTATCGGGAGGGTTTCCATGACATCTGTCAGTCGTGCGCAGCAGCAGGTGCAGGCCGCCATGAAGGCGGTCGAAACAGCCGCCGCTACCGAATCTGAAAAAGCAGAAATGCTGATGGAGATTGCAATGGGTCTCCAGCAAAAGCCCGAGCGGGTTGAGGACATCTTTGCTGCGGTTGACCTTTACAGACTTGCCATGGATCTGGCCCCAAAGGACGAGGTGCTCGGCATTGCGCGAATTCGCGCGCGGATGGCAACGGCTTTGATGGCTGTTCCCACCGAGGATGCAACGCACCTCAAGGAGGCAAAGTCGGAAATTGAAATTGCTCTGGCGACGTTGACGGCCGAAGGGTCGGATGCTGAGATTGCAGAAGCCGAGATGAACCTTGGCCTCATTTGCCAGACACTGGCCGGTATGCACATGCTGCCGATTCAACCAGCAATAAGTGCCTATCAGCGTTCACTGCGGACATTTGACAAGGTGAACTATCCTAAGGAATTCTCGATTTTACAAAGCAATTTGGCGACGGCATTTCTGTCGATCCCATTCACGGATCAATCAGGAAAGATGCGCGAAGCCTTAGCGGTTCAGGCATTCGAAGAAGCGCTAACCGTCGTCAATTTGATCGACCACCCAAATGAGTATGCGATGTTGCAAAACAACTTAGGCAATGCGCTCCAGTACGTGTCGTCCTCTCACCGGGTTGAGAACGGTTTTCGATCCCTCGAAGCATACGATGAGGCGCTGAAAGTTCGGACTGTGCAGGACATGCCGGAGGAATATGCCAACACGATCGCGAACAAGGCCAACTGCCTGTCGAACTTGCCGGATGATCCCAGCAACCCTGACGGTGGCAATTTTGGCAACCTCGCCGAAGCTGTCCGGCTGCTTGAGGAAGCCAAAACAATCTTTGTCAGTAGGGGCGTGGTCGACAAGGCTGCGGCCGTCAAAGAAGCAATTGACGAGTTATCAGCGGCACTTGGGCCGTCAACAATCTTGGAACGGAGTGGTCTGCAATGAAATATGGAGCAATCGAATGATAGTCACATTAATCTTGGGTCTTATAGCGGGGCTATTGGCGTCCATCGTCGGGGGCGCTCTCTCAGGGTTACGTATAGGTAAGGACGCATTGGGCGCGGAGCTGGCCGTTTATATGGGTGGTCTCTACGGAATCCTGACTGGCAGCCTGGCCGTCGTTGTTACCTTAATCATCTTACTTCTGACTTAGGGGGGCGATATGCTTGGAATGGCAATGAATTCTGCAAAACTGTTTTTTGCGGGCAAACTTTTCAAAGATAATAAGACTGTCATCCGGCAGATACTGCTTGGCGCAACCTTGGGCATTATTGTTGGCGTCGCTGTCGGTATGTTTGCCCCAATCTGGGTTGGCGCGATTGCCGCCGGAGCGGTGAGCGGTCTTGCACAGCCGTTCCTGTTCAAAGACCTGAAATACGCATAAGAGATGCCGGACGCGTCAAATCATACCAATGACACCCCGTCACTCGATCAATTGATCGGAGATCTCAATGCGCTTGAGATGCTGGCGGATGGTTGGGACGAGGCGGCGCGTAACGGTGCCCATGCGCGTGCTGAAGCCGTTGATGCGCTCAATAAGGAAGCGTTTCGACGCCTGATCAGGGCGCTAAAAGACTTGCCAGAGTTTAGCTCTGCACTGCGAGCCGCTGCACAAGATGAGGTGGTCTACGCAGTTCTGCGTCGCCATGGAATTCTCAAAGCCTCGCTCTACGAGCGGGTCGAGGCGGCCCTCGAGACTGTACGTCCGAGCCTTGCAAGCCATGGCGGAGATGCCGAAGTCGCGTCTGTTGAAGGAAATCGGGCGGAAATCCGGTTTCTAGGGGCCTGTGACGGATGCCCTGCATCGCAACTCACGTTCTACGCAGGTGTGAAGAAGGCGATCCAGGAACAGGTTCCGGAAATCACCGAAGTAAAACAGGCCAAAGGGTTGGGTGGTGGCGGGGCCGACGGTGTCCAATTCACATCACCCTTCGCGAATTACGGCGTTAACGAGTGGTCTGTTGCAATGCGCCTCGATGATCTTGCTGACGGGGAAACACGCATCGTTGATGTTGACGACAATTCGGTCATCATCACGCGGTTTGCAGAGAAAGTGAGTTGTTTCAAAAACGCCTGTGCGCATATGGGGCTTGAAATGACACAAGGCGAAATCGCCGAAGCTATCATCACTTGTCCTCACCACGGTTTTAAGTACGCGCTCGAAAGTGGCGAATGCCTAACCGCGCCAGAAGTTCAACTGCACCCGCATGCGGTGCGGGTGAAGGGGCCGAATATAGAAGTCAGGATTGTGACATGAAGGTTTCCCTCTCAAAGTCATTCAGCCCTGTAAAAGCACAAGGCACTAACACATCGGGCGCGCCAATGCTTAGACCGGAAGGCGCACGCGTCATTCTTGGAAGTGATGGTGGTGCGCTGGTACAATCAATTACGCCCTCGGCTCATTTGATGTTTGGCCCGCGCGGAGTTTGTTTGCACCCGGACGGATCGCTGTGGGTCGCAGATACGGGTCACCATCGTATCTTAGGCTGGAAAAGCGTGCCGACCGAAGATGATACGCCTGCTGATATTCTGCTCGGGCAACCTGAATTTGGTCGTGAAGGCCGGAATGCGAAAGGCCCTGTCGGGGCAAATACGTTGAATGTACCAACCGGTATTACGGCCTTCCGCGGTGGATTGGCAGTAGCAGATCCTTGGAACCATCGCGTTTTGATCTGGCGAGACACACCAACCGGGCCGGATCACCACGCTGATATCATTTTGGGGCAACCGGATGCGCAAAGTTCGCTTGCGAATGTCGGGTTGTCATATGCTGCGGCCGATACGATGCATTGGCCGTACGGGGTCTCGTCAGATGGCAACAGGCTAATCGTTTGCGATACCGGCAACCGGCGCGTTCTGGTCTGGGATGATCCTCAGTCAACCGGGCAGCCTGCTGATCTTGTGCTCGGGCAAAGGGACTTTGTTTGTCGCGATGAAAATGGCGGCGGCGCGGTCTCGGGCTTTTCGATGCGTTGGCCGCATATGGCGGTTGCGTTGCGTGGTGGCCTTGCTGTTGCAGACGCCGGAAACAACCGCGTGATGATTTGGGATAAATTCCCCAAGAGAAACGGCGCTGCGCCAAACTCGATACTGGGGCAGGCTGATGAAAATGCGTGTGACCACAATATGGCGTCCTATTATCCAACATCCCAAGCGATGAACATGCCCTATGCGCTTGCCACACATGACGCCCGCCTGATTGTCGCTGATACGGCTAATTCGCGCATATTGGGTTTCCAGGATCTGTCGATGACCGCGCATGCGGATCGGTTGACGGCACAGCCGGATTTTGCGGCTAAAGGTGACAATCGTTGGGGAATAGCAGAACGCGATACAGTGTGCTGGCCCTATGGTTTATCGGCGCTTGGGTCAACGGTTGCGGTTGCGGATAGTGGCAACAATCGCATTTTGATTTGGGAGGTGGCGGATTGATGGGAGCGCGCCTCACAGTTTCAGGGCAGGTGCAAGGCGTCGGATTTCGCCCGACTGTTTGGCGCATTGCACATGAAATGGGATTGACTGGCGATGTAAAAAACACCGGCGAGGGTGTTGTCATTCGTTTGTGGGGAGAAGGTGTTGAAAGCTTTGCAGATCGGCTAAACGACGCGCTGCCACCACTGGCGCGCATTGAACGGGTGAGTATTGAACACCTACAAGAACCCGCGCCAGACGAATTCAGTATAACAAATTCGCAAGAAGGTGAGATGCGCGGCAATGTCACGCCCGATGCGGCGACCTGTGCTGATTGTTTGGCGGAAATTCGTAGCCCCTTTGAGCGCAGATATCGTTATCCCTTTGCGAACTGTACAAACTGCGGCCCCCGATTTTCTATCGTAAAGTCGGCGCCCTATGACCGTGCAAAGACGACGATGGCACCGTTTGATTTATGTGAGCCATGCGCGGAAGAATACACGGAACCCACTGATCGCCGCTTTCATGCGCAACCGGTGGCTTGCGGTCGATGTGGACCCAATATTTGGATTGAAAAACTCGGAAACGGAACAGTAAACCTCGAAGCGTTTTCGATGTTGGATGATGTCGATGCCACAGGTGGCATGATCCTGAACGGCCACATCGTTGCAATACGGGGTCTTGGCGGTGTGCATCTTGCTTGTGACGCAACCAACGCAGAAGCTGTTGAGGAATTGCGGCGGCGCAAGTTGCGCGACGGAAAAGCCTTTGCATTGATGGCACGTGACTTGGATGTTGTGCGGCAATATTGCGAAGTCTCGGAAACAGAATCAAAAGTGTTGTCGAGCCCGCAAGCTCCAATTGTTCTGTTGAAAAAACGGGCCAATATTCTGCCAGATGAGATTGCGCCGGGTTTGGATCGACTTGGTGTAATGCTGCCATACACGCCCTTCTACCATCTGATTTTGCGCCGCATTGGGCGCCCTGTCATAATGACGAGCGGTAATCCCTCGGGGCAGCCACAATGTACTGGCAATCAGGAAGCACGAGACCGTCTTGCGAGTATCGCTGACTTCGGGTGCTTTCATAATCGCGATATCGCGAACCGTATTGATGACAGTGTCGTGCGTGTTGATCTGGATCGGGAACGTGTTTTTCGACGGGCAAGGGGGTATGCGCCACAGCCGCTTACGCTTCCCGAAGGGTTTTCGCAGACCTTAGAACTCCTAGCTCTGGGCGCAGAACAAAAGAACACTTTTTGCTTGATCAAGAATGGCCGTGCAATTGTGTCCCAGCACATGGGCGATCTGGAAGATGCATCAACGCATGCCGATGTCGCGCGAAACCTGGAGCTTTACCAGAACCTGTTTGATCATAACCCCAGCTTGCTCGCAGTGGATCAGCATCCTCAATATTTATCGACCCAACGCGGTTATGAAATGGCCGGTGACCGCCCGGTGATCGAGATTCAACATCACCACGCGCATATCGCATCTTGCCTGGCGGAAAACGGGCGGCCATTGGCGGCAGACCCGGTGCTTGGAATCGCTCTTGATGGTACAGGATTGGGTGACGACGGCACGATCTGGGGTGGCGAATTCCTGGTCTGTGATTATTCCGGATATCGTCGTGTTGGATGTTTGAAACCTGTGGCACTGCCCGGCGGAGCTGCTGCGGTCAAAGCCCCGTGGCGAAACCTCTACGCACATCTTATGGCACAAATGGGTTGGGGCGAGCTTTCGATGAATTTCTCTAACCTTGAGATTTTCAAACGCCTGATGGATTTGCCGAGAGATACTTTGGATGCGATGATTTCCACAGGGACGAATGCACCTTTGGCATCATCATGCGGCCGATTGTTTGATGCAGCCGCTGCGCTTGTTGGCCTCGCTTGGGGCAACCAGAACTATGAAGGCGAAGCCGCAATTTTGTTTGAAGCGGCCTTGGACCACGATGCCCTAAATGAACCTGTTGATCTGGCTTACCCGTTCTCGATTCCGTTAATGGATGGCGATGGCATCCCATACATTGAGCCGCTTGCGGTGTGGCGCGCAATGCTTGGCGATTTGATTCTGGATACGCCGATTGGCGTTATGTCGGCGCGGTTCCACCGCGGTCTGGCCAATGCCATCGTCGCTATGGCACTGAGACTGACCAAAGATACGACGATTGACACCGTCGCGCTGTCGGGTGGCTGCTTTCAGAACGCAACACTCTTTCAATTGGTTCACCACGCGTTGGAGGAAGAGGGCCTAACGGTGCTTAGCCACAGCCAATACCCCGCAAATGACGGGGGTATTTCACTCGGGCAAGCTGTGATTGCTCTCGCGAACACACAAGAGGAGGACGGAATATGTGCTTAGGGATTCCCGGAAAAATAGTCGAAATTTCGGATGCGACACGAAAGCTGGCCATGGTCGATATTTCCGGCGTCAAGCGAGAGGTCAACATTGCCTGCATCGTCGGTGACGAGCCACTTGAGAACCTGATCGGGACTTGGTCGCTCATTCACGTCGGTTTCGCAATGAGCAGGATTGACGAAAAGGAAGCAGCGCTAACGCTGGATGTCCTACGCCAGCTCGGCGAAGCCCAGGAGGAAATTGAAGCAATGCGGGCCAGTGCCGCGATGTTGGAGAAAACATCATGAACTATGCTGATGAATTTCGCGATCCCGTCAAAGCCAAAGGGGTTCTTGGTGCCATTGCCCGAGTTGTTGATGAATTGGGCGCGACGAAAGAAAAACCAATACATATTATGGAAATCTGTGGTGGCCATACTCATGCGATTTTCCGGTATGGGTTGGATAAACTCACTCCTCCGGGGTTGGAATTCATTCATGGGCCGGGGTGCCCGGTGTGCGTGCTCCCGATGAGCCGAGTCGATGAATGTGTTGAAATCGCGGAAAATCCGAATGTCATATTTACCACGTTTGGCGATGCCATGCGTGTACCCGGCACGAAAAAGTCTTTGATGCAGGCTAAGGCCGATGGTGCGGATATCCGTATGGTTTATTCGCCGCTTGATGCCTTGGAACTTGCGCGCCGCAATCCGGATCGTGAGGTCGTCTTTTTTGGTCTGGGGTTTGAAACAACGACACCGTCGACCGCTTTGTCGATCCTTCAAGCGGATGCGGATGGGCTGACCAATTTTACCATTTTCTGCAATCACATTACGGTTCCACCTCCGATCAAGGCGCTGCTTGATGATCCACATATGGTATTGGACGGTTTTGTCGGGCCGGGGCATGTCTCGATGGTAATTGGCATCAAACCCTACGAATTCATCGCGCGAGATTATGGTAAACCGATTGTCGTTGCCGGATTTGAGCCTTTGGATCTGCTGCAATCTGTCTTGATGGTTCTCGAACAAATTCGCGATGGTCGTGCAGAAGTCGAGAATCAATATTCCCGAATTGTTCCAGACGACGGAAACCCGGTCTCAATTGCCGCTTGTGAAAAAGTGTACGAGCCACGCCCGACCTTTGAGTGGCGCGGTTTGGGTGAAATCGATGCGAGCGGTTTGCGCATTCGTGACCGCTACAAGGCATTCGATGCAGAGATCAAATTTGATATCGGATATGGGCGCAACACTGTTTTCACCGCTGAACAAGAAGGCTGTGCTTGCGGTGATGTTATGACGGGTCGCATTAAACCCCATGCTTGCCCACAATTTGGAAAGGGCTGCACGCCAGAGATGCCGTTGGGTGCCTTGATGGTTAGCTCCGAAGGGGCCTGCGCGGCCTACTACCAATATGGTGGTCTTGAGTTGGAGTCGGTCGAATGAACCAAGTTGCCCGCCAGCCGCGACGCGTTGTCGCCGACAAAATAACGCTGGCGCATGGCGGTGGCGGCAAAGCAATGCGTGACCTGATCGAGGACGTGTTTACCTCGGTATTCTGTCCGCCGGGAATGGAGGATCAGGCGCGTCTGATGGATGCGGCTATCACGGTTCCTGGCGCGAGGCTCGCATTTACGACTGACAGTTTCGTGGTATCTCCGATGGAATTTCCTGGTGGAGACATCGGTAAGATCGCGGTGTGCGGGACAGTGAACGATTTGGCCGTTGGTGGCGCTATACCGCTTTGGTTATCTGCAGCGTTCATTATCGAGGAAGGTGTTGATATTGCGACGCTCCGTAGGATCGCCGCATCGATGCAAAAAGCGGCAAAAGAAGCGGGTGTGTCGATCGTGACGGGCGATACCAAAGTTGTCGGAAAAGGATCCGGTGATGGTGTCTTTATCACGACATCCGGTGTTGGCGTCATAGCGCCCGACCGCAATCTTTTAGCCCAGACTGTTCAACCGGGTGATGTGGCCATAGTGAATGGTGTCTTGGGTGACCATGGTGCGGCCATCCTCGCCGCCCGAGGAGACATGGCGCTAGACACCGAAATTCCATCAGATTGCCAACCGCTCAACCAGTTGATGGAGGCCGTTCTCGCCGCGGCTCCAGACACAAGGGTGGCAAGGGACGCCACGCGAGGAGGATTGGCGTCGGCGCTCAATGAAATTGCAGATGCGGCGGGTGTCGGGATCGAGATTGGCGAAGAATTTCTACCGCTTCGCATTGAGGTGAAAGGCGTATGCGAAATCCTTGGACTGGATCCTTTGTATCTGGCGAACGAAGGAACGTTGGTCGTCTTCGTGCCGGAGGACCAAGCCAATGCTGCGCTGGCTGCGATGCAAACGTGTGAGGCCGGGCGCGATGCAGTCATCATTGGAAAGGCAACAAAGCAACATCCAAGAACCGTAGTTATGAAAACGGTTTTTGGCGGGTTGCGTATCGTCGACATGCTTGTCGGAGAACAATTACCGAGGATTTGTTAATATGCACTTTCTAGAAACGCTGCCATTCCTGAACGATTCAACTGCCTACGGCTTTTTGCTGCTTGGCCTCTTGGTGGGGTTCATTCACGCTTTCGAAGCCGACCACATGGCGGCCATTTTGACCCTTTCCAACAATAACAAGAAACGGTTGTTCCTGCGCGGGGCTGCATGGGGGCTAGGGCATACCGCGACATTGCTGATACTGTCGGTGGCCATTATCGTGTTCAGCGTTGTGCTAACATCAGAGGCGGCGGCGGCGCTGGAATTTGTTGTCGGTGTCATGCTTATCTTTTTGGGCTTGCAGGTCATTTACCGGTTCCGCAAAGAACGACTGCATTTTCATGTGCACCAGCATGCCGGAAGCACACCCCATATGCATGTCCACAGCCACGCAACCGATGTGGCCGACCATTCGCAAAGCACCCACGAGCATAAACACGCCTCGCGCCCTCCGCTCAAAGCCTTCGCCGTTGGTTTGGTGCACGGGGCGGCAGGGTCGGCAGGTGTTATCGTTCTTGCGGTTTCAAAAACCGGCGATCCGTGGGTTGCGGTTGGTTATGTGGCGTTGATCGGTCTTGGGTCCGCACTTGGCATGGCCATACTTTCGGTCATTGTTGGATGGCCGATCATCAATGCCCCAAAAGTCGCCAAAGGCCTGCATACGGTTGTGCAGGTTTCCATCGCGGCAATTGCGGTTGCGATAGGCACGGGAATTTTGCTTGAAACTGGTCCAATGGCTTGGGGGCTTTTCTAATGCACGAACTGGGCCTGGCCCGCAGCATTGCTGGAATAGCGCAGGAAAATGCTAAGGGTCGGCCCCTTAAGGAAGTGCGCGTCGCCATCGGGCCCTTAGCCTGCGTTGAACGCGGCGCATTGGAATTCTGTTGGGGTCTTGTCACTGAAAGCACCGGAATTGCTGGTGTAGGGCTGAGGTTCTTAGATGCAGACGGCGATACGTTCGTTGTACGGGAATTAGAATTTATGGAGGAAGCATAATGTGTGGAACATGTGGTTGCGCTGATCCGGCGAACGAAGTTTCGATGACCAACCCGGAAACTGGTGTAAAAACTCTGCTAAAGAATGGCGTCGACCATGGGCACGGTCATAAACATGACCACGATCATGATGACCACCACCACGAAGGGGACGACGTCCCGCATGTGCATGGTCCTGGCGGTGAAATAATCTCACTTGAAGCGGCGGTTTTGGGAAAGAACGACAAAATAGCAGCACAAAACAGAGGTTGGTTTCAAGGGCGTGGCGTTATCGCTTTGAATATCGTGTCGTCTCCGGGGGCGGGCAAGACAACTCTTCTGGAAGCCACAATTCGCCAGATGAAGGACGAAGTCGAGATCACTGTCGTTGAGGGTGACCAGATGACTGCGAACGATGCGGAACGCATTCAACAGGCTGGTGCTCGGGCATTGCAAATCAACACCGGCGCGGGATGTCATCTTGAGGCAGACATGATCGCGGCTGCGGCCAGATCGCTGGACCCACAGCCCGGTTCGATAATGATGATAGAAAACGTCGGTAACCTCGTCTGTCCTGCAATGTTTGACCTTGGCGAAAAAATGAAGATCGCGGTGATCTCAACCACCGAAGGTGAAGACAAGCCGATAAAATACCCGCATATGTTCCGGGCAGTAGAATGGGTCGTTATCAACAAGATGGACCTTGCTCCGCATGTTGATTTTGATGAAGAAACATGCCGCAATAACATCCTTCAGGTTAACCCCGGCGCAAAAATTCTCTGCCTATCCGCTCGAACTGGTGAAGGGATGGATGAATGGTGTGCAGCTCTAGGAGCATTGCAGGCCTGATGAGGTCTGAAGCAGTGGCCTGCGCGGTTGGCCTTAAGGCAGAATTCAGGCCGAGCTATTACTTGCAAGGGTAAATCGTACGGCACGAGCCCGACCATGTTGCCAAAAAACCTTGAGAGATAGGAACAACTGTTCGTGACTACCAACAATAGGATCGTCCTTTCAAGCGACCACGCTGCCATTCAACTGAGGCAATCCATTGGCACTCATGTTGCAGCACTCGGCTGGGAAGTAGTCGATATAGGCCCGACAACGCAGGAAAGCACAAATTATCCTAAGCATGGTGAAGCAGCGGCTCAGCGGGTCGCCACCGGTGATTGTCGACTCGGCATCATCCTTTGTGGCACTGGCCAAGGCATCATGATGGCCGCAAACAAGGTAAAAGGCATCCGCTGTGTGACCTGCTCCCCGTTGTATCCGCGAATTTGGGTTAGCTCTGTTCAGGTTTTGGTCTTCTTCTGACCGGTTAGCATATTCTGCTGGCGTCAGGCCAGCGAGGCTTGTGTGTGGGCGGTTATGGTTGAAGTCGGTGCGCCATGCCGCGATCAACTGGCGGGCATGGCGGAGGTTGTCGAACAGGTGCTCATTCA
>Ga0209344_10000156_pt1 | contig 140726 bp, 122 predicted proteins | sample Cruoilmetagenom6_FD_187293 | JGI IMG/M metagenome (GOLD analysis project Ga0209344, IMG submission 187293) | Oil polluted marine microbial communities from Coal Oil Point, Santa Barbara, California, USA - Santa Barbara Oil Seep Sample 6 (SPAdes)... | ecosystem: Environmental > Aquatic >... | reverse complement strand
TGGAGGGCAAACCACCACTTGTGTTCGCAGCATCTAAAATTCTAGGGTCATCAAGTGTCAGCTGAAGTCCAGTTTCACCATTAGTGATCGGCGTTAAAACAGAATACGCCAAACTAAAACTCATTTGCGCAAAAGCAAGAGTTAGGATTGAGAAGTAAATCCCAGACCGGCGCAGCGAAATAAATCCAATCAATAGTGAGAATAAACCAGCAACCACAACAGCCAATATCAACGCTGGAATGACATTCATCGTCAAAAGTTTAAACATCCATACAGCAGAATAAGAGCCCACTCCTAAAAAGGCCGCATGACCAAAAGAGAGATAGCCAGTTAATCCAAACAGGATATTAAAACCAATGGCAAAAATACCAAAGATACAAAAACGTTGTAGTAAATCAGGGTAGCCTGCACCGAAAGGAGCTAATAAAATCGGGCCAGCTAAAACCAGAAAGATGAAAAATAACATCAACATCCGGTCATTATTTTGGAACTTATCAAACATTCATTATTCCTCCATCACACCGGCACGGCCCATCAAACCACGAGGGCGAACCAAGAGAATGACAATAGCAACCAGATAGATAATAATTTGGTCAATCGAAGGTAGGTATATGGCTTCAAAAAAGCCTTTAACTTCGTTCATCGATGCAAAACTTTCTAAAATGCCGAGGGTAAAACCAGCAAGGACAGCACCCGGAAGTGATCCCATCCCACCAACAACCACTACAACAAAACTAAGTACAAGAAAATCCATACCCATATGATAGTTCGGAGAATTAATAGGGCTATACATAACACCGGCAAGACCAGCTACAGCCGCCGCAATACCAAACATAATCGTAAAACGCTTATCAATATTAATGCCAAGCAAACCAACTGTTTCGCGATCCGCCATACCAGCTCGAACAACCATACCGAATGTTGTAAATTGCAAGAAGGCAAAAACTGCACCAATTACAATGGCTGAGAAGGCAAAATAAACAAGTCGCCAATAAGGATATATTACAGCGTTTTCAGCCATCCCAATCCAAACACCAAAATCAAAAGAACCTCTGAAAATCTCAGGTGCAGGCGTCGGTATAGGGTTTGCCCCATAAAAAGCTTTAATGATTTCTTGCAGCACAATCGCCAAACCAAAAGTCACAAGAATTTGGTCCGCATGAGGTCGCTTGTAAAAATGCTTAATCAGGCCCCGCTCCATTGCATAACCAACAAACAACATGACAGGGATAGCAAACAAAATAGCCAAAGGAACTGACCAATTGATAATAGCGCTACCAGCAGCTTCACCAAACCAGTTCACAATATAAGGGGTTTTAACTTTTAGCGGATTACCTAAAAAGTCTACCTTTGTAGGGTCGATCGCCACAGTCGATATATTTAAAATTTTCTGTAATGTTACTACGCAGAATGCGCCAATCATGAACAACGCACCGTGAGCAAAATTCACAACACCCAACGTTCCAAAAATAAGCGTCAGCCCAAGAGCAATAAGTGCGTAAGCACTTCCCTTATCGAGGCCATTCAGGATTTGAAGTAAGATCGCGTCCATGTTCCATCCAAATATTTTTTGTTAAATAAAACTGCTAACTGCAGCGTAAAGCGCATTATCAAGCAGCACTTTGAATAATTTTTGAATAAATAAGGTCACGCCACCTGAAGCGGCGTGACCAAAGTGAATACCCAGGGGGGATTATGCGCCAGGGTTACACTTACCTAAAGAACCACCCTTAAACATTGGGTGCTCAGGCTTATATTCAACTTGAGAGCGAGGAGTAACCTCAACCACTTCAAGCACGTCGAATTGTGAAGTTGGGTTTTCTTTACCCTTCACAACTAGAACGTCTTTAAAGCACTGGTGGTCTTCTTTACGGTACTCAGTTGGACCGTTACCTAGACCATCAAATTTATAACCTTCTAGAGCTTCACCAACACCACATGGGTTGAATGTACCTGAACGCTCACAAGCATCAGCATAAAGCAATGTTTGTACATAGCATGTGTGTGCAGCCTGAGATGGAGGGAAGCCATACTTCTCACCAAATGACTTAACAAATGCTTTTGAGCCAGCGTCAGATAATGACCAATGCCAGTTTGTTGAACCAAAGATACCCTTAACGTTCTTACCAGCACCACGTGCCATCAAACGAGAATAAAGAGGCACAACAATCTCAAAGTTCTTGCCATTAACTTCTTTGTCACGAAGACCAAACTGAACAGCAGAAGTAAGAGAGTTGATCATGTTACCACCATAGTGGTTCAACACTAGAATATCGGCACCAGAGTTCAACACAGGAGCAACATATGAAGAGAAGTCAGTTGTAGCTAGTGGTGTAAGAACATTCTTAACTGTCTTCCAGCCCTTAGCTTCAGTCGCAGCAGCAATAGAAGCTTGTTGCGTCCAACCCCATGTATAGTCAGCTGTTAGGTGATAAGCTTTACGATCCTTGCCGTATTTCTTCTCAAGCACAGGAGCCAGAGCCGCAGCAGACATATGACCATTAAAGAAATGACGGAAGCCGTTCGCTTTCTTATCTTTACCAGTCGTGTCATTTGAGTGTGTCAAACCAGCCATAAAGATAACGCCAGCTTCTTGACAAAGACCTTGCACAGCAATCGCCACACCAGATGAAGAACCACCAGTAATCATAACTGCGCCGTCTTTTTCAATCATAGACTTAGCAGAAGCACGTGCAGCATCAGACTTAGTCTGAGTGTCACCCGTTACATATTTAACTTTTTTACCAAGGATACCATTACCCTTCAGCGCTTTAGATGAAAAAGTCTTCATCATGCCTGCATCACCACCACCATTAAGGTGTTCAACAGCCAATTTATAAGCACGAAGCTCGTCAGCACCTTCATCAGCATACGGCCCAGATTGAGGCACGTTAAAACCAAGCGTGACCGTGCCACCCTTTGGTTCATTCGTATAAGCTGATGCAGAACTAGTAAAAATTGTAGGCATTGATAAGCCAGCACCAACAACGGCACCTGACTTCAACACACCACGACGAGTGAGTTGTTTTGACATAGATTTCCTCCCAGAATTCTTGTGTATATGGATGAACGGAACGTCTTAACGCGTCTTAATCCATCAATGTCATTAGACAATACTAAAGTAGACCACGGAGTAAAGAATGCAATAAATATTTGTTTTAATTGCACTTTTTTGTAAATAATTATAATTTGCCTTTTTCCTAAATGTAAATTAATTTACACATTGAGCTTTAACACCTTAAAAACTAAGGAAAAAAGAAATGTCACGCACCCTCATCGGAACAAGAATTCGTGAACGACGCCGGGCTAAGAAAAAAAGTCAAACAGGTCTTGCACAAGAAGTCGGCATTTCAGCATCCTACCTAAATCTAATCGAACACAATAGACGAGGAATTGCAGGTAAGACATTGCTAGCAATCGCAAAATCACTTGAAATAAATCCACGAGACTTAACAGAAGGTGCAGATCAAGGCTTAATTGACAAAGTCAAAGAGGCAATCGCTAAGAATAGACACATCCCCTCTGAAGTTGATCGCTTAGAAGAATTCATAGGGCGATTCCCAGGCTTCGCACGACTCATTGAACGCCTGTTTGATCTTCAGCAAGAACAAAATCAAAACCTACAAGCTCTTTCCGATAAAATGAATAGCGATCCATTTTTTGCTGAAGCCATTCACCTCATGCTCTCAAATATAACAACCATCCGTTCAACAGCCGATATCCTCCAAAAAAATCCACTCATTGAGGAAAAGTTACAGTCAAAATTTCTATCCAATCTTCTTAAAGAAAGCGAACGCCTCTCCCAAACCGCCAGTGGCATACTCGAACATTTTGAACAAACACATACCCAGCAAGATAAACTAGCAGATCAAACAACGTTAGATACGTACATGGAAAGCAATGATTTTCATTTAGAAATTTTAGAAACAGGAGCTGCATCGCCAGAAGAGATTATTGAAGAGCTCGCGATTGAAACTGAAGAACAAAAGAATGCATTGGTTATTTTAAAAGGGTATGAAACCATGGCCAAAGCCCTTCCCTTACAAAAATTCTTGAATAAAGCAGTGCAGTTAAAGTTCGCACCACTAGAACTCGCCGCTTATTTTAAAACTGACTTAAGAAGTATTTTCTACCGCTTGGCTCATCTACCCGAACAAAACAGTTTACCAAAATGGGGGTTACTCGAATGCGATGGATCCGGCGCAGTTCTTTATCGAAAACAATTAACAACACTAAGCTTACCGCGCTTTGGTAGCGCCTGCCCACTCTGGCCCATTTATAGAAGTTTTAGCCAGCCAATGCAGCCAATTTGCGCATTACTAGATATGCCAACAGGCGAAAGGTTCCTCACATACGCTGTTGCCCAGTTCAATGATCTGGGTACAATCGGTGTACCAGGTACATTAAAAGCCTCAATGGTCATCACACAAGATTACGACCAACTCATCGCCAAAACCGCACTCACTTCATTACCCCAACTCTCTGTCGGGCTCCAATGCTCTGTCTGCCCCAAAAAAGATTGCACCGCTAGACGCGCAACCTACATTCTCGGCTAAAGTCATAAAACTTCTCAAAATTTTAAAAGTGCGACAATATATTCATGTGTAACCATAATTATACGTTCGGATAATTTTTAAAAAGAATAACACTTGCCTCAAAATCAAATCTAGTTAAGCTAAAGAACATGCTTTGGGAGGAGCTTGTGTCAAAATCTGTTCTAATTATAGAGGATGAGCCTTTTATTCTTGAAGCTCTTTCCTTTCTTCTTGAAAGAGAAGGATATGCATTATCATCTTTCTCGGATGGTGAGGGGTGCATTGATTATATCAAAAAAATCAAACCCGACTTAATCATTCTCGACATGATGCTCCCCAATATTAGCGGCATGCAAATTTTAGAAAATTTACGCAGCTCACAAGAATATCAATCACTCCCCGTTTTAATGTTAACGGCAAAGGGCCAAAGAAAAGACAGGCAAGCCGCCGAAAATGCAGGCGCAAGTCTCTTTATGACAAAGCCCTTTTCAAATGATGAAATCATAGCCAACGTCCACAAACTATTAAGCTGAGGCTCACACCAAATATGAGCAAACCCTCCTCCTCCATAAATAAGAAAAGAGCTAAAAGAAAAATCAAGGAGCTGGCCTTTATACTCCCAGCGCTTGGCGTCTTCTTCTTCTTAACTCCATTCATCAACACCATCATCACATCAGACACATCAACAGATATAAGAGAATTATTATACTATATTTTTGGAGCGTGGGCCCTATTGATACTAGGAGCATATAGTCTATCACGTAAATTAACGAATGAAGGTGACAAAGAATAATGCTCTCATTCAATTTACTTGTAAGCATATGTATTATTTATGTAATTTTCTTATTTGGGGTCGCTGCTTTTGCCGAACGTCAAGCTGAAAAAAACAAATTATCATTCCTCACATCACCTATCGTTTACACCCTTTCAATCTCCGTATATTGCACGGCTTGGACATTTTACGGGGCTGTTGGATACGCTGCTCAAAACGGCTTAGAATTCCTCACTATCTACCTTGGCCCAACACTTCTGTTTATTGGCTGGTGGTGGCTATTACGAAAATTAGTGCATATTGGGCGCAAACAACGCATCACCTCAATCGCAGATTTAATTTCATCAAGATACGGGAAAAGCAATTCACTTGGTGTTATCGTAACCTTACTGGCAGTCGTTGGCTCAACTCCCTACATAGCCCTCCAACTCCAATCTCTAACCCTAAGTTTTGCGGTCTTTACTTCAAATTCAGCCAATAGTGTTTCACCTGCAATAACCGCCCTCTTTACAGCAGCTGGGCTAGCCGTATTTACAATTGTATTCGGCACAAGAAACCTCGACGCCAACGAACAGCATCATGGCGTTGTCACAGCCATCGCTGTAGAAGCCATTGTCAAACTAGTAGCTCTTGTAACCGTCGGCATCTTTGTTGTGTGGGGTGTTGCTGATGGCCCAAGTGATATCATGACAAGGATCTCTGAAAAACTACCACAAAACGAAAGTCTCTTTACTCCTAGATGGGTCACACTCATTTTTCTCTCAGGAACTGCAATCATTTGCCTTCCCCGCATGTTCCAAGTGGTCGTTGTCGAAAACTCAGCGGAAAAACACTTAGCCACTGCAAGCTGGGCCTTTCCTCTGTACATGCTTTTAATGTGTTTATTTGTTCTGCCCATAGCTGTGGCCGGTCTCGATATTCTACCCGAAGGCTCCAACCCCGACCTCTTCGTTCTCACAGTACCCTTAGCAGTTGGACAAGAAGAACTTGCAGCGCTTGCATTCTTAGGTGGTTTTTCATCAGCCACCTCAATGGTTATTGTGGCAGCCATCGCTCTTTCAACAATGGTCTCAAATCATATTGTTTTACCACTTTGGCTCTATGGCGCTCAAAGCCGCAATCCAGAAAGTGATGATGTTCGCTCAGTCCTCTTAAGAAGCAGGCGTATCAGCATCGCCGGCATCCTGGGCCTTGGTTACCTTTATTATATTTTCACAGGTGGAACAACGGCTCTAGCGTCTATTGGCCTGATTGCATTCGTCGGCGTCGCTCAAATTTTACCTGCTCTCTTAGGCGGCCTTTTTTGGAACAACGCAACAAAATCAGGCGCTATAGTTGGTCTCGTGTCTGGTTTTATCCTTTGGATATACACTCTATTCTTACCGAGTTTCGATGGTGGCTTTATCCTATCAAAAGAAATTCTAGACTATGGCCTCTTTGGCTTCAGCGCGTTACGTCCACAAGCTCTCTTTGGCTTAAACATAGATGATCCGTTAATTCACGCGGTCTTCTGGTCACTTACAATTAACACAATGAGTTTCATTACCGTCTCACTCCTCACAACCCAAAAATCACTGGAGCAATTGCAAGCTGTCCAATTCATTAATGTTTTTGACCATACATCCAATAGCCGCACATCAAGACAAATCGCAACACCAGAGGACCTCTTCATTCTTTCGCAAAGGATCTTAGGAAGACAGGAAACAACAAAGCTCTTCAATCAAATAGCAGAAACACAAGGAAAAAAAAGCGGCCTACCAGATCCAACGGGAGCTTTCATCGAAACGTTAGAGAAAGAATTTTCCGGCTCAGTTGGCGCTGCAACAGCTCATGCGATGATTGGTCAAATCACTGGCACCGATTCCGTCTCTGTAGAAGAACTCATTGCAGTCGCTGATGAAACAGCGCAAATTATGGAATACTCCGCCCGTTTAGAGCGCCAATCAAAAGAACTTTCAAAAACAGCAAATGAATTACGTAAAGCCAATGAGAAGCTAACTCAATTAAGCCAACAGAAAGATGATTTTCTAAGCCAGGTTAGTCATGAATTACGAACTCCAATGACCAGCATTAGGTCATTTTCAGAAATATTGAAAAATGAAGAGACAATTGATAGCGAAAAACTAAAACATTTCTCATCAATCATAAATGATGAAAGCAAACGTCTCACAAGGCTTTTAGATGAAATACTTGACCTGAGCTTTCTTGAAAGTGGTCGCATCAAACTCAATCTCGTGCCAACAACCTTATCTGACATACTAGATAAAGCCATTTCCGCTACTCAACAAATAGCTGAAGAAAAAGATGCGCTTATTATTTCAGAACCAAAAGCCCAAAACATTAAACTCATCACTGACCCAGATCGCTTGTCACAGGTCTTCATAAATTTAATTACCAACTCAATTAAATATACCAACACCAAAAAACCAGTGATTAAAATCAATTGCACCGATCATGAGCATTACTTAGATATTTCAGTTCTTGATAATGGCCCAGGTATCCCTGAAACTGAGCAAGAACTAATCTTTGAAAAATTTTCTCGCCTAAATACCAAACCAGCAACAGGTGGGGTCGGCTTAGGTTTACCCATTAGCCTAGAAATCATGCAAAACCTAGGAGGCGAACTAAGATGTCTCCCAGTATTAAGCGGAGCAGAATTTAGAGTAAATCTACCAAAATACCCAATTGTAGCTAATAATTAAATTATTATTAGAAATAAATCATAATTGCGGCACGGACATTGCCATAGAAACGTGAATATACAGTAAAAACAACTGTATTGGATCACAATAAAACAAGTTTACAACAAGGAAAACTTACAATTACTATGGATAATGTCACTTTAAAAATAATCACAGCTTTAGCTATTTGTTTTTCACTATATTCTTTTATATCTCCAGATAGTCCAAAATTATACAGTCAACAACAACTATCAGCTCACTATGTAAACAAAAGTTTTAAATTAAAGACAGCAAGTTTACTTTATAAATCCCAATTAGAGCAGTGTAATTATGATTATTACAAAAGAAGTCAACAATGGCAAAACTGTATCAAAGAAGGAATGAATCAAATAAGAGAGAACACTTTGGCACAAATAAAAGCTGATAATCAATAAAGTAAAACCCAAAACTTAAACAAACAACACAGTAATAATGAAAAAAATTAGCCAGGTTACATCTATCTTTTCAAGTGTAACCTGGCTCAAAATATCTAGTATTTTTAATCTAAAAATTATGACTTTAATTATCAATTCCCCCTCCTCTAACATTCACAATCTTATTTAAATACATATTTTCAATTTTTCTTATCGCAGTCATAAGTAAATAATATTTTATCTTATCATTCGAACCGTTATATTACTACGATAAGTTAGAAAACAGCGGTTCGTAATCATTGTGCATCACACCAATAACCATAAGTTTGAATAAGCAAAACAAAAGCACCTCCTGACACATCGGTTACATCTACTTAGCTCAAAACGAACAACCACAAGTTTCACTTTCATTTAAGAAAGCTTCACTGACAATAGAGGAAGGTCGGAAACATAATGAATGACAAAACACACGATAGCGGAGGCAAATGCCCTGTAATGCACGGAGCAAGTGTAAATAAATCATCAGGCAGTACAGCCAATCAAAATTGGTGGCCTAACCAATTAAACTTAAAAATCCTACATCAAAATTCTGATCTAGTTGATCCAATGGATCCAGATTTTAATTACGCAGATGAGTTTAAGAAACTAGACTTAAAAGCCCTTAAAAATGATCTCGTCGCTTTAATGACAGACAGCCAAGACTGGTGGCCCGCAGATTATGGTCACTACGGCCCTCTCTTTATTCGCATGGCATGGCACAGTGCGGGTACATACAGAACCTTCGACGGTCGTGGCGGCGCCAGCACCGGGTCTCAACGTTTTGCCCCGCTAAACAGTTGGCCTGATAATGTCAACTTGGACAAAGCTCGTGCACTGCTTTGGCCTATTAAACAAAAATATGGCAAGCAAATTTCCTGGGCGGATCTATTGATACTATCTGGTAACTGCGCCCTTGAATCTATGGGCTTCAAAACATTTGGTTTTGGCGGCGGCCGTGAAGATATTTGGGAACCTGAAGAAGACATCTATTGGGGTCCAGAAGCCACATGGTTAGGCGATGAACGCTATAGTGGAGAACGCGAATTAGCAAACCCATTAGCTGCCGTACAAATGGGACTTATCTACGTTAACCCTGAAGGTCCAAACGGTACCCCAGATCCACTCGCCTCAGCTGTAGACATCCGTGACACATTCGCACGTATGGCAATGAATGCAGAAGAAACTGTCGCCCTCGTAGCTGGTGGTCATACCTTTGGTAAAGCCCATGGTGCTGGTGATCCAGGACAATATGTCGGCCCAGAACCAGAAGGAGCTCCACTTGAACAACAAGGTTTTGGTTGGAATAACACAATGGGTTCTGGCAAAGGTGGTGACACAATCAGCAGCGGCATTGAAGGCGCATGGACAACAAACCCAATTCAATGGGACAATGGCTTTTTTGATGTACTCTTTGGCTATGACTGGGAGTTAACCAAAAGCCCAGCTGGCGCCCACCAATGGACTCCAACAGCAAGTTCCAACGCTGATCAGCCGCCCGCTGCAGCTGATGCCTCAAAATCAGAACCTTTGATGATGACAACAGCTGACATGTCTCTGAAACTAGATCCTATTTTTGAGCCTATTTCTCGTCGTTTCCACGAAAACCCACATGAATTCGCAGAAGCCTTTGCTCGTGCCTGGTTCAAATTAACCCACAGAGATATGGGACCAATTGCTCGCTATCTTGGTGAAGAAGTACCAAGTGAAGAACTCATTTGGCAAGACCCAGTCCCTGTAGCAAGCAATGAGCTAATAGGCGATCAAGATGCAAAAGACTTGAAAGAAAAAATCCTCGCATCAGGCCTATCCATCTCTGATCTTGTCTCAACAGCATGGGCCTCTGCTTCAACATACCGCGGCAGTGATATGCGCGGTGGTGCAAACGGCGCACGCATTCGTCTAAGCCCTCAAAAAGATTGGAAAGTAAACAATCCAGAAAATCTAGCAAGAGTATTAAAAACTCTCGAAGACATTCAAAGTGATTTCCAATCATCTGGTAAACAAGTCTCACTAGCAGACCTTATCGTTCTTGGTGGATCAGCAGCGATTGAAGCAGCTGCAAAAAATGCTGGTCAGGACATTGAGGTTCCTTTCACGCCAGGCCGAACCGACGCAAGTGAAGCTCAAACCGATGTAGAAAGTTTTACAGTATTAGAACCTTTTGCAGATGGTTTTAGAAACTACATAAAGGGAAGCCAAAACAGAGCAACAGAAGAACTACTTGTTGATCGAGCACAACTTCTCTCATTATCAGCTCCTGAGATGACAGTACTAGTTGGCGGGCTACGCATGCTAGATACCAACGCTGACAACTCTAAACACGGTGCCTATACAAGCAAATCAGATACCCTAAGCAACGATTTCTTTGTGAACCTGTTAAATAGAGATATCAAATGGGAGCCTGCAGCTACTGAAGGAACCTTTGAAGGTAAAGACATTAAATCTGGTGAAGTAAAATGGACCGGAACACGTGTTGACCTCGTCTTTGGCTCAAACTCTCAATTAAGAGCAATCGCAGAAGTTTATGCGTCTGACGATAGCAAAGCCAGGTTTGTAAAAGACTTTGTTGCTGCATGGACAAAAGTTATGGAGCTTGATCGTTTTGATTTAGCTTAACAACAAAGACATCCACACCTACAAATAAAAAGGGCTTGGTTTCATTAATGAAACCAAGCCCTTTTTAACAAAAAACCTATTTTACCTTAAACCTAACTTTTGCAATAACCGCTCTCTTTTCTGCAACCACCATCCAGATTCCACAGGCCACAATTGATAATCCGGATCACATTCAAGTTGAGAGGCTGCACGCAATGGCCAATTAGGGTCATCAAGCAACTCTCGTGCTAATGCGACCATATCAGCCTCATTATTTTTAACAATCCCCTCACAAAACTGAGGGTCCCATAAAAACCCAACGGCCATAGTCGCAATATGTGCTTCTTCTTTAATACGTTTTGCAAATTCAACCTGAAACCCTTGTGAAATTACCATCCGACTCGGGCGATCTTTCCCACCAATCCCCCCTGTCGAACAATCAATCATATCAACACCTTCGTTAGAAAGGCACTTCGCAGTCTCAATCGCACCCTCAATCTCAATCCCACCATCAATCCAGTCCGTAGCGGAAAGCCTGAAAATCAATGGATATTTTTCAGGCCAATGTTTTCGAATAGATCGGGCAACTTCAATCGCAAAGCGGCGGCGATTACTATCACACCCTCCCCAATCATCTATGCGTTGATTTGTTAGCGGAGAAAGAAATTGATGAACCAAAAAACCATGAGCTGCATAAACTTCAATAACTTTAAACCCAGCTTCTTTAGATCGCCGCGCTGCTTCACCAAACGTTTTGATAACCTCTTCAATATCATCAACACTCATCTCAGTTGGATCTGGCCATCCATCAGCATAAGGGACGGGAGAAGGAGCAATGGCAGACCAACTTTTTTCAGATCGCAGTTCATAATCCTCAGCATCTAATGGTTGCTCATTGTGCCAAGGACGACGCTCAGAAGCCTTACGGCCGGCATGCGCCAATTGAATACCAGGCACAGAGCCTTCAGTTTCAAGAAAAGATGTAATTCGCTTAAGTTCTTTAATTTGGCTATCATCCCAAATCCCAAGATCACCTGGTGTACGGCGACCTCGTTCTTCAACAGCTGTCGCTTCAACAAAAACAAGACCAGCACCACCTAACGCAAACCGTCCTAGATGAACCATGTGCCAATCATTCGCAAAGCCGTTTTCAGCACGATACTGACTCATAGGAGACACAACCAGGCGATTTTTAAAATGAATATCCCTAAGTTGATAGGGCTGAAAAAGGTGGCTCACATCATTTCTCCTTAAAAACTACCGTCAAAGAACGGCTAGCAAAGCAAACAATAACATTCATCGAGAAGAACAAAACTAAACTTTATTTGATCATAATAAATTTGATCAAGACAAAAAGTCCCTTGCTAGTTCTAAAAAAATAAAGTCAATTTACACAGAAACTGACGCAAAAAATTAAAACAGGATGTAAGAAATAATGGCCAAACAATATCCAAGCCTAAATAACGATCTATCTGATTTTATAAAGCGCCAAAACATTTTCTTTACAGCTTCCGCCACGAAAGACAGCCATATAAATGTGTCTCCCAAAAGCACTGAGTGCTTAAAGATCATAGATGAAAATACAATTGTTTATCATGATAAAACAGGCAGCAGCAACGAAACAGCGGCTCACATACTTGCAGATGGCAGACTAACCATCATGTTTTGCTCATTTGAAGGCCCACCTAAAATCCTAAGACTATACGGACAAGGTCAAGTGCTCCACCGTAGCAGCGATGAGTATAAAAAAACAATCAATGAGACTTTCGATAATCAAACATATCCAGGTGCTAGACAAATCATCAAATTAAATTTTGATCTTGTCCAAACATCTTGTGGGTTTGGCGTTCCTCTTTTTGATTACCAAAACGATCGAGACAACCTAGACCGCTGGGCCAAAAACCAAGGGCCCGAAGGCATCAAAGACTATTGGCAGAACAAAAACTTAAACAGTTTAGATGGATTGCCAACAGGTATCTTTGATGAGTAACTACCTTCGCATCAAAACAAACTATCCATAATGCTCAACAGGCACACCTGCAATTGCTGCAATATTTAACAGTCCACGAACCGTAATTGACGGCGTGACAATATGAGCCTTGTTACCCATACCCATCAAGATAGGTCCAACTTCCAAACCATTTACTGTTGTTTTTAAAATATTTCGGACAGCCCCAGCGCTATCAGTATTAGAAAAGACCAAGCCATTGGCCCGTCCTTCAAAACGAACATCCGATAAAAAACGTTTCCGCATATCGGGATCGAGCGCCGCCTCAACATTCATTTCACCATCATATTGGAAATCAAGATCCATCTTATCTAAAATAGCCATTGCTGCTCGCATCTTACGCCCAGACTCCGTGTCATGGTTACCAAAAATTGAATGAGAGCAAATTGAAATTTTAGGGGTTTGACCAAACCGGCGTATATGACGCGCCATTCCAATGACGCAAAGAGCTACTTGCTCAGGTGTTGGGTCATGATGAACTTGCGTGTCAGCAACAAACAATGGTCCGTTTTCTAAAATCATTAAAGAAAGCGCACCTGTCGGTGTTTGCCCATCATCTAATGGTGCATCATCAGCTTGAGATATAACATTTTGATGACTCAGGATTTGATCAATATAACTCAGATGCCACAGATATTGACCGAATGTTCCTGCAATTAAACAATCAGCATCTCCCTGTTTTACAGCCATAGCACCAATCGCCGTTGCGTTAGTCCGCATAATAGCTTTTGCAAGATCAGGCGTAACACCTCTTCTAGCTAAGTGACTATGATACCCTTCCCAATAACCACGATAACGTGGATCATCCTCAGGGTTAATCACCTCAAAATCAGTACCAGCTTCAATATTAAGTCCAGCGCGTTCAATCCGCTGTGAAATAATTTCAGGACGGCCAATGAGAATAACCTTTTCAGACATTTCTTCTAAGATAGCTTTCGTCGCTCTTAAAACCCGTTCATCTTCACCTTCTGCAAAAATAAGTCTACGACTGACTTGTTTAGCAGCTTCATATAGCGGCCTCATTAAGAGAGATGATTTGAAAACCGAATTATTAAGGCTTTCACGATACGTCTCCATATCATATATAGGCCGTGTAGAAACTCCCGTTTCCATAGCCGCTTTAGCAACAGCACTAGCAACAACAGACATCAAACGCGGGTCAAATGGCTTCGGAATAAGATAATCAGCACCAAAAGTTAATCTCTCGCTCTTATAAACTTCAGCCGCTTCAGCGCTAGAAGTCAAACGTGCCAGCTCAGCAATTCCGTTAACACAAGCAATTTGCATTTCATCATTAATTTCTGTGGCTCCTACATCCAGAGCACCACGGAAAATAAATGGGAAACACAAGACATTGTTCACCTGGTTCGGGTAGTCACTCCGGCCAGTTGCAATAATCGCATCAGGTACAACAGAGCGGACCTCTTCAGGTGTTATTTCTGGTGTCGGGTTTGCAAGTGCTAAAATAATCGGCTGCTTAGCCATCTTCTTCACATGCTCAGGTTTTAAAACGCCAGGACCAGAAAGCCCAAGGAACAAATCAGCTCCATCAATCACCTGATCTAATGAGCGCAATTCAGAAGCCTGAGCATAATCAGCCTTTTGTGGCGTCATTTCAGAAGTCCGCCCTTCATAGACAAGTCCTTCAATATCACAAAGCCACACATTCTCACGGCGCACACCAAGCTTTAAGAGCATATTAAGACAGGCAATCCCGGCAGCACCACCACCAGTAGAAACAACTTTAATGTCTGAGAGCTTTTTCTTGGCTATTTCGCAGGCATTGGTCGCAGCTGCGCCAACAACAATAGCCGTTCCATGTTGATCATCATGAAACACGGGAATTTTCATGCGCTCACGGCAAAGTTTCTCAACAATAAAACAATCCGGTGCTTTGATATCCTCTAAATTAATCGCCCCAAAAGTAGGCTCTAACGCCGCTACAACCTCAACAAGTTTGTGCGGGTCAGTTTCATTCACCTCAATATCAAAACAATCAATATTTGCGAACTTTTTAAAAAGAACAGCCTTCCCTTCCATAACAGGCTTAGAGGCTAACGGCCCAATATTACCAAGACCTAAAACAGCTGAACCGTTAGTGACAACAGCCACAAGGTTCGAACGCGCCGTATAACGCGCGGCATTTGCCGGATCTGCTTTTATTTCCAAACAAGCCTCTGCCACTCCCGGTGAATAAGCCCGCGCCAAATCACGTTGGCTGGTCATCGGAGTTGTCGGGCGGATCTCTAATTTACCTGGTTTGGGAAACTCATGATAATCAAGCGCAGCTTGGCGAGCTAAGTCGTTCTTATTCTTATCTTGATCTGACAATTTCAGAGTCCCTTTTAAATGTTAAGCCAATTAGAAAAAGTCTCATTTAAAAGACTCATAATTATAATTCACAGCTAATAATCATGTCAGGTTTCTATGTTTTTATAAAGCGTAGTTATCATACTTTTGTACAAAATAAACATATGTTTCAAGTTCAATAAATTCTATAAACCAAAAAGTTCTTTTCAAAAAAAGGATAATGGGTGGAATAATTCCCATAAGTATCAATCAGCGTTACCACTTCCACCCACTTTCAGTAAAAAGACTAAAAGTCTAACCAATCCCCTTATCTTTTATGGCCAGTGTAATTTCATCAAGTATAATAGGATCATCAATCGTAGCTGGTACTTTATAATCTTCATTGTCAGCAATACTACGCATAGTACCACGCAAAATTTTGCCTGAACGCGTCTTAGGCAAACGTTCCACTGTCACACAGAGTTTAAACGCAGCGACCGCGCCAATTTTTTGACGAACCAACTGCACACATTCTTGTTCAACTTCATCTGGTGATTTTTCATGGTCAGATTTAAGAACAACAAATCCACAAGGAAGTTGTCCTTTTAATTTATCAGCAATACCAATTACAGCACATTCACTAACATCAGGGTGAGAAACTAAGACCTCTTCCATACCACCCGTTGATAAACGGTGCCCAGCAACATTAATAATATCGTCCGTGCGGGCCATAATAAACAAATAGCCATCTTCATCTTTCAAGCCAGCATCCGATGTTTGATAAAATCCAGGAAACGCTTCTAAATATGCTGAACGAAATCGATCATCAGCATTCCACAACGTCGGAAAACACCCTGGAGGCAAGGGTAATTTCACTATAATATTGCCAAAGCCACCAGCCGGAACTTCATTACCCGCAGAATCAACAATTTGTATGTCATAGCCAGGCATCGCAACTGTTGGAGAACCAAGCTTAACAGGCAACTTCCCAAGCCCAACAGGATTACCTGCAATAGCCCACCCAGTCTCTGTTTGCCACCAGTGATCAATAACAGGAATATTAAGCAAATTTTCAGCCCATTGGATCGTATCCGGATCAGCCCGTTCACCAGCAAGAAATAATGTTCGAAGAGAAGAGACATCATAGGGTTTTAGATATTCCCCTTTATGGTCTACTTTTTTAATAGCGCGAAGAGCCGTAGGAGCCGTGAATAAAGCAGAGACCTTATACTCCTCGACAACACGCCAAAACGTTCCAGCATCGGGTGTACCAATAGGTTTGCCTTCAAAAATTATTGTTGTCGCCCCCTTTAAAAGCGGACCGTATACAATATATGAATGACCAACAACCCAACCAACATCAGAAGCCGCCCAAAAGACTTCATCTGGCTTAATGTCATAAATAGCGCCCATCGACCAATGTAGCGCAACCATATGGCCGCCATTATCACGAACAACTCCCTTAGGCGTGCCAGTCGTCCCAGACGTATATAAAATATAGAGAGGGTCAGTAGCAGCCACGGCAACACAAGGCACAACAGAACCTGCCGTCTTATGAGCATTTGTAATTTCTTTATAATCAATGTCTCGGCAATCAATCAGATCACAAGTCTGTTGCTCGCGCTGTAGAATAATACATGCATCCGGTTTGTTTTTTGAAAGCTCAATAGCTTCATCAAGCAATGGTTTATAGGCAATCACGCGGTTTGGCTCAATACCACAAGACGCTGAGACAATCGCTTTCGGTGAACAATCATCAATACGAATAGCAAGTTCATTCGCTGCAAACCCACCAAACACCACAGAATGAACAGCACCTAACCGAGCTGATGCTAACATAGCAAAAGCAGCCTCAGGAACCATCGGCATATAAATAAGGACGCGGTCTCCCTTGCAAACACCCTGATCTTTCATCGCCGCTGCAAGTGCTTCAACCTCAGATTTAACTTCTGTGTAGGTGTAAGTTTTCTTAGTTCCTGTCACGGGGCTATCATAGATAATAGCTGCTTGCTCACCGCGTCCATCCTCAACATGACGATCAACAGCATTGTAGCAGGTGTTACACTCGCCGCCAGCAAACCAGCGCCCATAAGCACCTTGGTCACCATCAAAAACCTTATCCCAAGTTTTTGACCAACTTAACTTCTGAGCTTCATTTACCCAAAACCCTTCTGGGTCATCCTGCCAAGATTTGTAAACTTTATCGTAATTAGAAATTTCATTCATTGGTACATCCCTCCAAGAATTCCCACATTCATATTTTTACTGTTTTTAAAAATTTATCGATTGCGCCGTACACCACGAATTTGATTGAGCACACTATTAGCCGCGACAATTACACTCGAGCCAGGTCCAAAAATTTCAGCCACGCCTGCTTCGCGCAAAAAGTCATAATCTTGCTCAGGAATAACACCGCCCACGATAACAATGATATTCTCAGCCGATTTTTCTTTGAGACATTCAATAAGCTCAGGTACCAAAGTTTTATGCCCGGCTGCTAATGACGAAACACCAATCACATTCACCCCAGCTTCAATGGCCATTATTGCCACCTCTTCAGGCGTTTCAAACATGTCACTTAAGCTCACTTCAAAACCAATATCAGCAAACGCCGTCGCGATAATTTTAGCACCCCTGTCATGACCATCTTGGCCCATTTTCGCCACCAAAACATGAGGGGCAGACTTATGTTCATCTTTATAAACTTCGATCTTGCTTTGGATAGATAGATATTCAGCATCCCCTTGATAAGCCTGATCATAAACACCAGAGATAACGCGCGTTAACGCTTTATGACGACCAAAGGCTCGCTCCATCGCATCTGAAATTTCACCAAGACTCGCCCGGGCACGCGCAGCTGTAACAGCCGCTTCTAACAAGTTCCCTTCACCAGATTTAGCAATCAACTCTAAATTCTCAATTGCTTTTTGAAATGCATTTTCATCTCTTGTCAGGCGCATTTGCGTTAAACGCTTAATTTGCTCCACGCGCACCTTAGCATTGTCAATTTCAAGAATATCAACAGGAGGTTCATCCTCAAGCTGAAACTTATTCACGCCAACAATGACATCCTCGCCCTGATCAATGCGAGCTTGCCGTTTCACAGCCGCTTCTTCGATGCGCATTTTAGGCAAACCTTGCTCAACCGCTTTGGTCATACCACCAAGCGCTTCAACTTCTTTAATCATCTCCCAGGCTTTATCTGCCAATTCTTTTGTCAAAGCTTCGACGTAATAAGAACCTCCAAGTGGGTCTACAACATTGGTCACGCCCGTTTCATGTTGCAATATCAATTGCGTGTTCCTCGCAATACGAGCTGAGAATTCCGTTGGCAAAGCAATCGCTTCATCAAAGGAATTGGTATGGAGAGATTGCGTCCCTCCAAGAACAGCCGCCATAGCTTCAAAAGCCGTCCGTACAACATTATTATAAGGGTCTTGTTCAGTTAGTGAGACACCAGATGTCTGACAATGTGTTCTAAGCAATTTTGAGCGCTCAGACTTAGCACCAAAATCAGTCATAATCCGTGCCCAAAGTTGCCGAGCAGCGCGCAGTTTCGCCGCTTCCATAAACACATTCATACCAATACAGAAAAAGAACGAAAGGCGCCCCGCAAAAGCATCAACATCAAGCCCCTTGCTTGTCGCCGCCCTGACATATTCCATCCCATCAGCTAACGTATAAGCAAGTTCCTGCGCCAAAGTCGCACCAGCCTCTTGCATATGATAACCTGAAATAGAAATCGAGTTAAACTTAGGCATTTCTTTCGCGGTATATTGAATAATATCAGCAATAATCCGCATAGAAGGTTCTGGTGGATAAATATAGGTATTCCGCACCATAAACTCTTTTAAAATATCATTTTGAATGGTGCCAGAAAGTTTAGCTCTATCAACCCCTTGTTCTTCACCAGCTGCAATAAACATCGCCAAAATCGGAACTACAGCCCCGTTCATCGTCATAGATACAGACATTTCATCAAGAGGTATTCCATCAAAGAGAATTTTCATATCCTCAATTGAGTCAATCGCCACCCCAGCCTTACCAACATCACCGACAACACGCGGATGATCACTGTCATAACCACGGTGTGTCGCAAGATCAAAAGCAACAGACAATCCTTTTTGGCCAGCGGCTAAATTCTTTCGGTAAAACGTGTTAGATTCTTCTGCCGTAGAAAAGCCAGCATATTGCCTAATGGTCCATGGCCGCCCAGCATACATCGTTGCTTTAACACCCCTGGTAAACGGCCCCATTCCAGGAAGCTCTTCTTGAGCACTTTCCGGCACATCATCAGACGTATAAAGAGGTTTAACAACAATCTCTTCAGGCGTTTCCCAGTTTAACTCACTAGGGTCTTTGCCCTTTAATTCTTTAGTAGCTAGTTCTTGCCAATCAAGGGGGAATTTCAAATCATCTTTACTCATACTTCAAACTCCATGATGATTTCATCAACTGCTAAACTATCCCCTTCACTAACGGGTATTTTTGCAATCACAGATGTTTTCTCAGCCTTGAGAACATTTTCCATTTTCATGGCTTCAACGATGGCAAGTGCTTGACCTTCCTCAACCGTGTCACCCTCCTTCACTTTTAATGAAACAAGCAATCCAGGCATCGGGCAAAGGAGCAAGTTAGACGTATCTTGCGGAATTTTTTCAGGCATTAAAGCAGCTAACTCAGCTACACGAGGACTAAGAACTTGAACATCTACATCAATACCCCCCTGGCGCATCCGAAAGCCGCTAGTGATTGGATCTGTTTTTAGAACGCACTCAAGATCATCAATCATCAGATGAGCAATTTTGTCTCCTCTGTTCCAATTAGTTGAAACTCGATAAGACCGCTCATCCAGCGTAAGTTCAAATTCATCATCAATTTTAACAACTTTTGTCGTTAATGATTGGCCAGCAATTAAAACAACTTTTCGGACATCATCTTGTTCACCCGTTATGACAGATGCTAAAACATCTTTATGTGACCGTTCAGTTGAAAGAGCATTTAATACAACTGCAGAAAGAGCAAAAAGACGAATATCAAAATCAGATGGCTCAACACCCTCAAATCCATCAGGGTATTCTTCGGCAATAAAAGCAGTCGTAATATTACCTGATTGAAACCGCTCATGCCCCATCACAGCCGAAAGAAATGGTAAATTATGCCCAATTCCCTCAACCTCAAAACGATCAAGAGCCATTCTCATTTCATCAATAGACTCTTCGCGAGTTTTTCCCCATGTGCATAGTTTCGCAATCATTGGGTCATAAAACATGGAGATTTCTCCCCCTTCAAACACACCCGTATCATTACGAACGATTACACCGTTCTCTTTCACACCTTCTTGAGGCGGGCGGTAACGTTGCAGACGCCCAATACTTGGTAAGAAATTGCGATATGGATCTTCAGCATAAAGCCGGCTTTCCATGGCCCAACCATTCAGCTGAATATCATCTTGCGAAAGAGATAATGTCTCTCCTGCTGCAACCCTGATCATTTGTTCAACCAAGTCAACACCAGTGATTAATTCAGTCACCGGGTGTTCAACCTGCAAACGAGTATTCATTTCAAGGAAATAGAATTTCAAATCCTTATCAACAATAAACTCAACCGTACCTGCACTGGCGTAATTAACCGCTTTAGAAAGAGCAACAGATTGTTCCCCCATAGCTTTTCTGGTTGCTTGATCGAGAAATGAAGATGGAGCTTCTTCAATAACTTTTTGGTTACGGCGCTGAATAGAACATTCGCGCTCCCCTAAATAAATGCAATTGCCATGACTATCAGCCAGCACCTGAATCTCAATATGACGAGGCTGTTCCACAAATTTTTCAATAAAAATTCGGTCATCACCAAAACTAGAAGCCGCTTCAGATTTGGAGCGATCAAACCCTTCACGTGCCTCATCATCATTATAGGCAATGCGCATGCCCTTGCCACCACCGCCAGCACTGGCTTTAATCATCACCGGATAACCAACTTCGTTGGCAATTTTAACAGCGTGCTCAGCATCATCAATTAAGCCCATGTAACCTGGCACTGTTGAAACACCAGCCTCTGACGCAATCTTTTTAGACGTGATTTTATCGCCCATTGCTTCAATAGCCCCAGTAGGTGGCCCAATAAAAGCAATCTTTTCTTGTTTTAAACGCTCTGCAAATTCCGCACGTTCAGATAAAAATCCATAACCCGGGTGAACAGCATCAGCTCCAGTTTGTTTAGCAGCATCTATGATCTTATCAATGATCAAATAACTTTCAGACGCAGGAGACGCCCCAATATAAACAGCCTCATCAGCCATTTCCACATGGAGCGCATTTTTATCAGCATCAGAATAAACGGCTACAGTTTGTATACCCATTCTTTTGGCTGTCTTAAAAACACGGCAAGCAATCTCACCTCTATTAGCAACAAGAATTTTCTTAAACATGAGAGAGCTCCCTTATAGTGGAATATTGTCGTTTTTCTTATTTATCGTCGGCACCTTTTTAGTCTTCAAGAGATCAAAAGCACGACCAACTCTGCGGCGCGTTGAGTGAGGCTGGATCACCTCATCAATAAAACCTCGTTGCGCAGCAATGAAAGGGTTCGCAAACCGGTCTTCATATTCCTTTGTCCGAGCCGCGATTTTCTCAGGATCCCCCAGTTCTTCACGATAAAGAATTTCTGTCGCCCCTTTGGCGCCCATCACCGCAATTTCAGCTGTCGGCCAGGCATAATTAACATCAGATCTAATATGCTTCGACGACATCACATCATACGCACCGCCATAAGCCTTACGAACGATAACTGTGACCTTAGGAACTGTTGCCTCTGCATATGCAAATAAGAGTTTTGCACCGTGCTTGATAATCCCGCCATATTCTTGAACCGTACCAGGCAAAAACCCAGGCACATCAACAAGCGTGAGAATGGGAATGTTAAACGCGTTACAATAGCGAACAAATCGCCCTGCTTTTTTCGCACTATCAATATCAAGACAACCAGCAAGAACCATTGGTTGGTTAGCAACCACTCCAACAGTTGATCCATTCAGACGAATGTAGCCACATAGAATATTGCCTGCATGATCTTTCTGGATTTCGAAAAAATCACCTTCATCGGCTATTTTTCGTATCACTTCATGCATGTCATATGGTTGATTGGGATTTTCAGGAACAATCGTATCAAGGCTTAATTCAATTCGATCTGCCGGATCATTCGTCTCTAACACAGGCACTTGAGCTTCATTAGAAAGAGGGAGAAAATCAAACAAGCGACGAATTTCCAACAATGCCTCAAGGTCATTTTCAAATGCCCCATCAGCCACAGAAGATTTTTTCGTATGAGTAGAGGCACCACCTAGTTCTTCAGCTGTTACCACTTCATTTGTCACCGTCTTCACCACATCCGGGCCGGTTACAAACATATAACTAGTATCCTTGACCATAAATATATAGTCAGTCATCGCAGGCGAATAAACCGCGCCACCAGCGCATGGCCCCATAATCACTGAAATTTGAGGAATAACACCTGATGCTTGTACATTGCGGTAAAAGACTTCAGCGTAACCACCAAGAGACGCAACTCCCTCTTGAATACGGGCACCACCAGAATCATTCAAACCAATAACCGGCACACCGTTTTGCAAAGCAAGGTCCATAATTTTGCAAATTTTTTCAGCATGTGTCTCTGAAAGTGAACCACCAAAAACGGTAAAATCTTGAGAAAAAACATAAGTAGGACGTCCATTAATCGTCCCCCAGCCAGTCACAACACCATCACCAGAAATCTGGTTATCGGCCATACCAAAATCAGTACAGCGATGCGTTTTATACATATCGTATTCTTCAAAAGATCCCTCATCCAAGAGAACATCAAGTCGCTCGCGCGCGGTCAATTTACCTTTTTTATGTTGACTATCTATCCGTCTTTGACCACCTCCTAGACGAGCCTCAGCGCGGCGACCTTCGAGTTCTTTGAGAATATCTTGCATCAATGCATCCCCTAAATATTTGCAATTTTAAATAATGGCGGGGAAAATCGATGAAATATCAGCTTTATATTACGGCTAAATGTTTTCTTATTTAATTATAATTTACCAATAATATGCTTTGATAATGTCTTTTCAGCTCAATTTAGTCCCTATAACACCTATAGGATCTATAAAGACCATTTCACAATTTGACGCTAGGCTTGAAAAAGCGACATTGTTATATTAGTGTTTTCGCAAATACAATTTTGCAAATATGCAAATAAAATCATTTTGAGCAGATAAAATGAAACATAAAAAATTACTAATCGGCAGAACAATCCGCAAAATCCGTAACGAAGCACAACTAACACAAGCAGCTTTTGCGGAACGTCTAGGTATCTCAACAAGTTACTTAAATCAAATTGAAAATAACCAACGCCACTTAAGCGCATCTGTTTTACTCTCTCTTGCAGAAAATTTTTCAATAGATATCGCCAGTTTTTCCGAGCAAGACAGTGATCGGTTAATCACAGATATAGCTGAAGTGTTCTCAGACCCACTCATCAGCTCAACACGCCCATCAACAACAGACATTAAACTCGTTGCTCAGGGCGCACCAGATTTTGCTCGCGCCTTTATAGCCATGCACCATAATCTGCGCCGCGCCAGTGAACAATTAGCAGAGCTTGACGAAACCATTGAACGCTCAGACGGCTTAAGTGAACCAACCCCTTACGAAGAAGTGAGGGATTTCTTTCATTATCTCGACAACTATGTTGATGAACTTGATCAAAGAGCCGAAAATTTACATAAGCACATTTCCAAACAAAATCGCAGCAAAGTCCGCGCTCTTGCTGACTATATAGAACAGAGCCATCGCGTTAGGGTTATTATCGGAACTAAGAACAAAGACAATCATCAAAAAGAAGACGTCGCCCTAAGGCGCTATGACCCAGTCGCTCGTGTATTATACCTTAATCGCCGCTCACTCGCCTCAACACAAGCATTTCAAATTGCCCATCAAATAGCTCAACTAGAATTTGCCACGACCATCAAAACCTATATCAACGAAGCTAATTTCCACTCAGAAGAAGCAGCCGCTATTTGCCGCATAGGCATGGCAAATTATTTCGCAGGTGCAACTGTTTTGCCCTATGAGGACTTCTCTCAAGCTGCAAAAGAGTTAAGGTATGATTTGGTTTTATTAGCTGAAAAATTTGAAGCCAGCACAGAGCAAGTCGCTCACCGTCTTTCTACCTTGCAACGCCCTGGCGCAAAAGGCATACCCTTCTTCTTCGCTCGCGTTGATCAAGCCGGTAATATCACCAAACGACATTCTGCAACCAAATTACAGTTCGCCCGTTTTGGTTCAGCCTGCCCCTTATGGAATGTTCACCAGGCCTTTGAAACACCCAACAGAATAATCAGACAATTAGCTGAAACAACGGACGGCGCGCAGTATCTATGCTTAGCCACCACAGTCTCTAAACCAAGCGGCGGCTTTCAGGCCCCCGTACAAAGATATGCGCTTGCACTCGGCTGTGAAATAACTCATGCAGATGACTTAATATATGGAGATGACTTGGATACGAAAAATAACAAGGCGTTCGAAAAAATCGGCGTCTCCTGCCGCATTTGCGAAAGAAGAAATTGTCACCAACGCGCCCTTCCACCATTAAAACGTGGATTGAAAATTGATGAAAACAATCGCAAAATAATTCCATATGAATTTGACTGATATCATTCACACATTCTTTAGGCATTAGGCTTTAAATTTTCTGGCTTTAAGCCTTTAAATATTCGCGCAGGCTTTCGGCTAAAGAAAAAGAACTGGTGAAAGCAGCTTCAACACGCCCCTCAATACACCAGTCACCACAAGCCGCAAGTTTATGATCACAATCTAAAAAATATGGATCTCCATCTTGTCGATTAATATTAGCATACCTCCACCGATGAACATTCTTGTGAACTAACTTGTGATCAGCTTCACTCAAATCAAGCCCTACAACTCTAGAAGTTTCACTAATTAAATGTGACATGACAGCTTCTTTGTCATCTTCCATATGCTCTTCAGCCCATTGGTTTGTTGAATGAACTTGCAAACAAAAATGGTCCGCCCGCCCTGGTTTTGAGCTATTAACTGAAATCCAGCTGATATCAGCATCAGAGACATGAAATGCATCAAAATCCAATGCAAGATCTGTTTCAAACCCAAGCATAAGCGCATAACAACCAAGCATTTTAATATCTGATATTTGATGATGATATTTAAACTCTAAAGGCAAAATTTTTGAACTTTGCGCGCTCGGAGCCGTTGAGATAACCCAATCATATGTACCATGATCAACACTTTCACTATCCACAACGCTCCATTTATCACCTAACACAAAAGGTCTTACTTCCGTATTCAAGCAAATATCCAAACCTTGAGCAAAAAATTTAGTCATTCCATTCATTGAAGGAACAGAGACAAAATGAGACTGTTCTTTTGTCCACTGACGCTGTGCGTTAACTTGATCATTCTGAATTTCAACAAACCGCGCACACCAAGGCTCAATAACACCTACCTTAATGAGAGGTTTGAGAAATTCTGAAAACTCATCTGTTTTAGCTAAGAAAAATTGCGCTCCATGATCAAAGTGAAAAGGATCAGCCCGCCGCGTAGCTAGACGTCCACCAACACCCTTAGATTTTTCAAAAATGCGAACATCCGCAATATCTTTCAATTTATGAGCTAATGTCAAACCAGACAAACCAGCTCCTATAATTGCAATTTTCGTCAAAAAGAACCCCGATACAACAATACTAACAGTCATGAAAATTAGGTATTTAAACCAATTTCAATTGAGCACTTGAAACAACTCATGACAAGCAAAAACAACACTCAAAATTTGCCCCATTTTAAGGACAATAAGTCGCTACTCTCTCAATAATGTGTACTCAATAAAAAGATTGAAGTAGACTTGAAAAAACATACAAAAGAGGAAAAACTTTATGGGCCAGTTTACACCTCCAACAATTACGCCACCCTTAAAACCACTGGGTATAATTGGTAGCCTACGCGCTATGAGGGAAAATGCCTTAAATATAATCCCAGACATCGCCTACACCCAACCAATCGTCACAGGAAAAACAGGTTTTTCCAGATGGCACATGGTACAGGGCACCGAAGCGCTAAAACACATTTTTCTTGATAATGTTGAAAACTACCCAAAATCAGAAGTTGTTATTCGGATGCTTCGCCCAGCTGTTGGTGAAAGTCTCTTTACATCTGAGGGCAAAAACTGGCGATGGCAAAGACGGGCCATCTCACCAGTGTTTACAGCAAAAAATGTAACTGCCCTAGCTCCTTTAATGACCAAAACCGCCGAACGCACAGTCTCTCGCCTGACATCCCAGATGACAACCAATCAAAACGGCGAATGTGAAATGGTCAGAGAAATGCTATCAGCTACATTTGATGTCATTTGCGAAGTCGCCCTGTCTGGCCGAGAGCACTTTGACTCAGAAAAATACGCAGAAGCGGTCACAAAATATTTCCTCACAGTTGGCCGCGCCTCATTATTAGATTTTCTAGAAACACCTTACTGGGTGCCCCGCCCTGGTGAAATTCGCGGCAGACACGCCGTCAAAACCATGCACCAAATGGTCTCAAAAGCCATTGAAGCCAGAAAAGAAAGCCTCATCAATCAAAACGAAAAGCTAGATGACCTGCTAGATTATATGATGAAGGCAGAGGATACCCAAACAGGAAGAAAGATGAACCAGAAAGACTTGTTGCACAATATGCAATTCTTTATAGTGGCAGGTCATGAAACAACAGCAATCACTCTTGCTTGGGCTCTATATCTCCTTGCTAACGATCAAAATGCACAAGACCAGGCACGTAAAGAAGCAACATCAATTTTAGGAAAAGGTGAACAAGCAAAATCGGCCAGTGCAGAGGATATAGAGAAAGCACCTTTTATTGAACAAGTTCTACAAGAGACAATGCGTTTATACCCACCTGTTGGCTTCCTTGCCCGCAAAGCAATCAACTCTGACAAACTTTATGATCGGGAAATAAATCCAGGGGATACAATGTTTTTAAACATTTATTCCCTTCATCGCCATCGTGATTTATGGGAAAACCCAGATCAATTTAATCCTGATAATTTCAAAGCAGAAAAAGCAGAACAACGAGACAAATTCCAGCACATTCCTTTTGGAGCAGGTCCCCGCATCTGCGTTGGTGCAAAATTTGCGATGATGCAAGCGCAAATTATACTCATGACAATTTTAGCTCAATTTAAATTTGCACCAGGGGTTCCAGCACCTACCCCCATCATGCAAATGACTATCAGACCAGAGCCAGGTGTGTCTTTGAAAATGACTAAAATCTAAGCAATGCTCATGACCTAAGAACAAAGTGATAGGCCATGAGCATACGGAAACTACATTTAAAAAAGATCAATTATTTAATCACTACGGAGCTATTAAAAATATCTCTATGTAATTTCCAGTAACCATTTTCTTTTTGCCAAATGACAATATATTTGCCCTCATCAGCTTGTACAGCTTCAGAATTTTTCAAAACATATTTACCAATTTCAATAGCCGTATCACCATGAACCGTTAATTCAACTGATGTAAGTTTAGCAGCAGCAAGACCACTCTTAAACGCACCAGCCCAGAATTCACTTATATCATCGCGCCCAGTTACAAAATCTGCGTTCGTAGGCATCACTTGACCTTGCAAAGTATAAAGCGCGGCAAGTTCATCAGAATTTTGAGACTTAAACGCTTTTTCAAATTGCAGAATAACTTCTCCAATGGCTTTCTTCTCACTCATTTGTCCTGCATTTAAACTAGAGATTGTTGCAGCAAATAACACAAGAATGCTAAGAATAGAGTAAGTGGCATATTTCATAATTATTCCTTTCATGAGGTTCTAAAAGTTACACTCTCAATAAAAGTTATAGCCACACCAACTATATGAGCCCCATACACCATCCAAACTTTAACATGGACAAAACAATCAAATTTTGTAAAAAAATATATTGAATATTAAATATAAAAATCACATCTTGATTATAAAAAGACAGATCATACATCTAAGATATACACAATAAAAAGCACACCAAGTCTCAAAGGTCAGTTATGGTAGAAAACAAACAAAACATACTTACTCTACCTAAAAATTGCTCAATTGAAGGTGAATTACCACAAGTAGCAATACAACAAACTCCTGCCGAAGTACCAAAATATTCAATAGAACTTTACCGTCTTTATTTCGCTTGCAATGAAGATGTTAGTCTTAGCTTAGAGTCTCAACCTCTTGTGCTTAAGCAAGGACAATTACTAACTCTCTCGCCGGGAGAAATAGTCGAGTTTAAAAAAGGGAGCATCGTCCAGTCTCTTAGTTTTCTTCATGATTTCTTTTGTATTAAAGTTCTCAGAAACGAAGTCTACTGTGATGGACTTGTCTTTAACAAACTCAAAGGCCTACCAATCATCACATTCCCAAAGCATGAACAAACTATATTAATAGCCCGTCTTGAAGAATTATATTCTATCCTGGAAGGTCAAAATGCCTTTTATCGTGATAGGGCCATAAACACACTAAAGGCCATTCTACTACATTCAGCTCAATTCAAATTGCAGACGACAAAAGAGAAAACCTTTCAAGAACAGCAACAAAAACAGATATCAACCTTAGTACTTAATTTTCAAAATTTAGTTGAGGAAACTTACACCCAAAGAAAGGATGTCAATTTTTATAGTGATGCCCTCGGTGTAAGCACAATTACACTTAATCGGAAAGTCAAAAATGAACTCGGAAAAACGGTCATACAAACCGTCAATGAAAGATTAGCCATTGCGGCAAGAGTGGCTTTGAGATCCGGACAAAAATCCATCAAAGAAGTCGCTTTTGACTTAGGTTTCACAGACCCATTATATTTTTCTCGTTTTTTTAAAAAACAATTTGGCAGCCCACCAACACAATACTTCCAACTCAACAACGAATAGCTCATTTTATTTGATTGACTGCAACCAATTGACAAGTGCTTTCGTTCCATTCGCTTGAAGAACAGCACCATATATTTTTGTATCTGCCCGTATCTGTATCAAATCAACATGACTTACCTGCGATAACTCACAAGCATGACCAATAAGCCACTGTTCTATTTTCTGAGGGTCAAGTTCTGGATGAGATTGAAATCCTAGAATATTTTTCCCAAGTGAATAAATCTGATTTTCATAAAGTTTTGAAGACGCTAATAAAGTAGCGCCATAAGGCAAGTCGAACGTGTCCCCATGCCAATGAAACATCGGTGCTTCTCGTAATGACAATGATGATAAAGGACTATGTAGCCCCTCTTCAGTAAGTTGAATAGGTGCCCAGCCAATCTCTTTTCCATTCGATCCGGCATAAACCTTAGCACCAGCAGCTGCTGCAATAATTTGCGCCCCCAAACAAACACCAATTGTCGCTCGTTGATTATCAATGCGATGTTTAGCAAGAACGAGTTCTTCTTTGATATAAGGGTAGAGATCATCCTCATAAACCCCACAAGGACCACCTAAAATAAAAAGCAAATCAGCTACATAAGCCTCTTGAAGATCTTCAATAGGAGCATCCAGATATTTAATTTCATAACCCGCTTTAATTATTGGATCTTCAAAAACACCCAAATCTTCAAATTGAAGGTGACGCACAGCAACGCACAACTTCTTAACTTCACTCATTAAGTGTCTCACTTCTTAAACCAACAGTTAAAAAACATGCTCTTGGCAAATTTTATCTAAGTCTGTTTCGGCCAAAGCCTCACCAGTTAAACCACATTTAAATTTATTCTGCGAAAGGCTTTTATTAAAACGGCAGGAATTACATTGACCAAATCCCTTTAGATCATTTCGTACCTGCCATTCTGACAAAATATCTCTAAGTACATTCAATCGTTTTTCATTTTCAGGCAAATCAGGCAACAAGTCTTTTTCCAGCCGCTTCATACATTTGAGACCATCAGCAGATAAATACAAACGAATAACTCGGCCATCCTTTTCACATGGCTTACGTACAATATGCCCTGCATCCTCAATTAATTTCAAACTTTGAGAAATACTGCCCTTCGTTTGACCAAGGTAATCACAAAGAGCTTGCGCTGTATTTGAATATTTATTGCTAATTACTAGAAAACGTAAAATTTCTAAATGAACCAACTGAATGCCCTCAGCATTCGCAGCAGCACGCATATGTTTTCTTTGCAACGAAGACAATCGCTCGAGCCAAATATTTAAATCACTGATCATTCCCAAGTAGTATCGCATCTAAACCATATTGACAAGCCAATCATTCTTCGTATATGTATATTTATAGTTTAGTATCGACACTATTCCCCACGTGTAAGAAAAGAGGAGAACAAAAATGAAGATCGCTGTGTATGACACATATGCTCAATCTGAAAACGGTCAGGTCATTCATTTCGATGTTTTTGTAAAAGAAGGAACATCAAACGATCTGGCGTTTGGCTTTGCTAAAAAATTTTTAAAAGAAATTGGAGAAGAAGCAGGCAAACTCAAACAATCTCAGTGCAATTTTTGTCATATAGAACAGGCAAATCCAATCATACAACAACAAATTGAAGAAACAGGGTACACAATCCTTCAAATGGAAGGGTGCCCAAACCCTGTGTTTTAAAAACACCTCCCCCTCTTGAAAGGAAGAACAATGGAACTCAAATCAAATATAACTTGTAAAATTGCCGCTGCAATTTTCCTCACAGGCCTGGCATATTCACCTTTAAAAGCACACGATATAAAAGCAAAAGTTGGTAATACCAAAATTGCTGACTTTGATGTTGTTCATGCAAAAATCAAAGCAAGTGATAATTGGCTAACCTTCCACATGCATGTCAGCGGAAAAGCAGGAAAAACCACACCAACACCTACAGGGATATTAGAAGGTAGTAAGGCTTTTTCATATGTTTGGCCTACAAAAATAGACAGCTCAATTGTTGGATTTGAAAAGAAACAAGGCATTCTTGCTATGGCCATTACATCTCATCCAGATTTTGATGACACACCACTTTTTGACGAAAACGGAGACGGCGACCTCGGGAATGATGGAACAGTTTGGCATTCGCACTGGGTTGTATTAGTTCCAGATAATGCATGTGGCAAAGGCGCTTTAAAAGTTAAAGATATACCCGCAGGCAGCAAACCAAAGCTTCCTATTACATGGCCAGGCCTACCTCTGTTAATAGATAGTCCTGGGTATTCTCCAATCATAAATAAGCATACAGTAGAAGTCCGTGTTCCCTTTAATAATGCAAAAGAGTTAAAAGGTATGGCCTTTGATGGTGTAACAGCCGGATTACGGGTAAATGAAAGCGCTCATGCCCCGCTCTTGTGTGTAGTCAATGTTTTTGATGTTGCCTCAGGAGACCTTTCACTACCAGGTAAAGTCAACTAATTCATTTTCATCAAAAAAATAAGAAGGTGTTTCTAAAACCAAACATCTTCTTATTATTACCAACTCCATTCAGAATTTATCGTTTGGTAATAGTCAATTTTAATTGATTTAAATCCCTTCATATAAATGTGAACCCTTATCGTTTTTAGCATTCTTGTTTGCTATGAAGGCATGACTACCACTCCATACCCCGACCAAATCATCAAAGTTCAATTGCTATAACAAGCTTAAAATCGAGGACAAAACATTTGCGCTTTATTTCACTAAAACAATTAACAGTATTTCTGTGTGTCATTATCCTCAACGTTTTCACGACAAATGCCTACTCCGGGGAAATCAATCTCACGAAAGAACAGTCAATCATTCTAAAACTGGACGGTCTTATAACCATGGTTGAACCAGATCCAAAAGGTGCGGCCGGCATGGTACAAGCTGTAATAGATATCCCCGTCCCCCCATCAACTCTTTGGGAAACAATGCTAGACTGCAAAGGCGCTAATCGATTTATAAAAGGATTGAAACGGTGTCGTATATTGAAAGAAGATCCTAAAGGCAATTGGGATGTTAGAGAGCATGTCGTAAGCTGGCTAGCTTTAATGCCAACAACACGGTCAGAATTTCGCTCAGATTATTTAAAAAACCGCTCTATAAAATTCATGAGGACAGGCGGAGATTTAAAAATTTTAGAAGGAGAATGGAACCTCAAACCAGTACAAAGGGGTACCAAAACACGCCTAACTTACATGGCTCGCATCGATCCAGGGACAATCCTCCCCTCATCTATGATAAGAGCGGTTGTCGAAACGGATTTGCCAAAAACTCTCAAAGCCCTGCGCAAAGAAGCCATTCGCCGCGATAACCAAAATTAAATGAGAGCAGTCCTCTTATTCATCCAAAACACCAAATATTTGATGATATATAGCAACAAAAATATGCAAAGCGAGCATTGAATATATCAAATAAGAAATTAGGCTATGAACCTCAATTGAAAATCTATGTAAAAACTCATGCTTCTCAAATAGAGCACTCATCTCAACATCAAAAAAATATATTGATCCACCAGCTGCAAGTAAGATCGCAAGTCCAATCATACATTGTAATATAACAACAAAATAAACCGTACGGTGCAAGAAAACCGCCGCAAATTTTTGCCCGGTTTTAATATTATAGGAATGGATAGGATTAAAATTAATAAACCGCCAAATCAATCGAGAAACCATCAAACAAAGAAAAACCAATCCAAGCGATGAATGGAGATGAACCAACCCTTGTCGTTCATCTCCAGCTTTGAGGTCCTCAAAGAGCCCAGAATAATACACAATAGAAACAAGCAAAATCACACTCGACCAGTGCAACACCCTCGCCACAAGCCCATATTGCGAAAAAGAGTTTTTAATCTGCAAACTCATTGAAACAATTCCCTAAGTTAAATGAATTTATTTGAGGGAATATCTCAATAACTTAATAGCTCCCAGGCCATAACCAAATGTTGTAAGACTAAAAGAAACAACAACGAGCAACATAATAAAAGCACTCAAATCATTTCCAACAATTGCAGCCAGTATAAACAATCCCGGATTAGTCAGAGAACCAATCGCCATGGACCATTGGACATATTTTGGTAAAGTAATTTTTGAAGCATAAAACCCAAACAACAACATCGTCATCATTAGGAAATCCAAATGCGCCGATAAAAGTTTTTCAGGGTGTTGAAAAAGATCGACCATAAAAGGAATTTTTACTAACTTAGTGAATGTTAAACACCATGCTAAAATCAAACCTATTATTAAAGTTATGCAAGCCGTTCTCAGTAAAAGAACATTTCCACCATGTTGTACTCTAGACATGTTAACCTCCCAATTAGACATTTCTTAAAGCTGGACAATTAATTGACATATCGTCCAATTCATTATTTTTTATAAGGAATCTATCTTCTCTTTATACGTAAAAAGTAAGAGTGTGTTTTGCACGAGAGGGAGGAATTTCTTGCCTCAGCAGGAAGATCAAAAGGAATAAAAGCATTGCAAACATGTTTTAGCACTGAAGAAATACACCCACGTGAGCGCCTTACATATATGAGAGATGTCGCCTGTAAAACTTATGTAGAATTAGAGTGCTTAACGCAAAGAGGTCCAAACTTCAGATCAAAAATCTGTACCGGACAAATTTCTGACCTCGGCTTATCAGAAGTTACAACAGATAAATGTGAAGTTATAAGAACGAAGGAAAACATCAAAGGCTCATCAGCTAATGAAATTCTTCTAAGCATTCAACTCAATGGGACGTCAACTCTGGTGCAAGACAATCGTGAAGCCCGTCTAACACCTGGCCACTTTGCTATATATGACACCCAGCGCTGTTATCATTTACAAGTAGGGCAAAACACAAAACAACTTGTAATCAAAATTCCAAGACAACTTCTTGAAGCAAAACTAGGTAATCTCTCCCTTTTCACATCGCAAACGATGAGTTTTAAAAACCCGTTAAGCAAATTAGCACTCGGCTACATGTCAACACTTCCCTCAATTTGCGACAACTTAGAGGAAGAAAAAGCAAAAACAATCTCACAACAAACTGTAGAGATAATTTCTCAATCTTTTTCTCATGAATGCCAACATAACGGCACTCCGATACTACAATCCCGCTTTACAACGTTGATGAGATTAAAGTCAGTCATAGAAACACATCTAAATAATCATGATTTCAAACCATCAAACGCCGCTGCTCTTGTTGGTATCAGCGTTAGATATGCAAATGACCTCCTAAGTTCAGAAAACACATCTCTAGAAAAATACATTTACTCAAGACGCTTAGAAAGATGCCGCATAAACCTCATTAACCCTGACTTAAAATCCTTGAGCATCTCAGAAATTGCCCATTCAAACGGCTTCCTAAGTGCCTCTCATTTTTCAAGACGGTTCAAAGAAACTCACAAGATGACACCGCTAGACTACCGAAAAACTAAAATATAGCACTCAAGAGATTGTTATCCATTTTAAAAGAAATCTTTTGAAAGAAGTAGCATCAGTCAGTATACTCTTCTAAGAATTTTAAATACATTATCGGATTAGGTATCAAAAATAATGGCATATCTGCACAAAAAATTGATGAAAACCTTCATGGTTTTTATTGTATTTTTTTCTGCCATTGCACCTGTCTATGGGTCAACTATCACCCCAGCCCTTAAATCTATTGCGCTCGGCCTACAAACAAAAAGCACCACCATGACAATGCCCTGCCATAAAACAGGGAGCGGTGAAGCAGGTAAGATTAAAAACCACACACAAACAACCGATCAATCCGCTTGCTTCAAACATTGCTTACAATATCTAAACGACCCTTGCTTGGTCTCATTAAAGCTAGATGAACAATTAAAATCAAACAAACAAACTTCCCAAGAATATTTCATCACTGAAATTCAAGAAATCACCTCATTAAACCTAGCAGGTCTTTCAAACAAAGACCCACCGCAGAGAATACTCACATCTGCCCCCCAAAAAGGGCTTTCCCCTCTACTACTGAAAACATCTCGTTTCCGTCAATAAACGTGAATTGAACAACTTGGAGATCTTTGAAGATTTTCAGGTTCAGACGCTTTTTTGCCTACAAAGCTCAGAAGCCATTCCTAATCTGTTCAATTTCGTTTTTAAAAGGCGAGCGATATGCCTCACTTTCTTAAATTTAAAAAGCTATCTAATACTAAGCACTATAAAAAGCACACCCTTATAGCGCTTCTCATAAGCTTTGTTTTAGTTCCATTAAGTACAGTTTATGGCTTGCAAAGCCTGAATCTCATCGCTCCCGCACAGGCAAAGGAAAAAAACAAAGTAGTAGAAAAATGGACTTGCCCGATGCATCCCCATTATATAGCAGATGATTATGGCTCCTGCCCTATCTGCGGAATGGACCTGGTCAAAATTCAATCAATTGAAGAAGCAACAGAAAACTCTAAGGCAAATGAAAAGCCAATCATAACCATTGCGCCAGAAACCATGCAAAATATGGGCGTGAGGTTAGCCAAAGTAGAAGCATCTAAATTTGGTAAAAACATTCGCAGCTTTGGCATCGTAAAAGAGAACGAAAGATTGCAATCTGAAATCTCAGCACGAGTAGAAGGATGGGTGGAAACACTAAATATAACGGCTGTCGGGGATGAAGTTGAAACCGGTGATGTCCTTTTTGAAATGTTCAGTCCAGAACTCATTGTCTCTCAAAGGGATTTCCTCATAGCGCTTAAGCAATCAAAATCCGCTCAAAATAACATAACAAGAAGATTACTCAGTTTTGGCGTACAGAAAAAAGCTCTAAATCTCATTGCACAAAAAAGAAAAGTTCAGCAAAACCTTCCCTTCTTTGCAACCCAAAAAGGAACCATTTCTGAATTAAATGTTACGCCCGGAACCTATGTACAAAAAGGGATGACAATCGCTAAAATTCAAGATTATTCTAGCATTTGGGTGATTGTAAACGTCTCTGAAAAAGACATGAGCTTTATTTCCAAAGGGACCCAAACCACCATCCATTTCCCAAACCTACCCGGCAAAACCATAAAGTCAAAGGTTGACTATATTTACCCAAAGGTTGATGAGAAAACACGCACCGGCCGCGTCCGTCTGATTATAGACAATAAAGAGGGTACCCTTCGCCCCGGCACCTATGCCGATGTCGTTTTTGAAACACAAATATCAGAACGATTAAGTGTCCCCTCTGAGGCGGTTCTAAAAGATCAAAATGGCAGTTACGTGGTAACTTCCCTCGGCAATGGAAAGTTCCAATCTAAAGAAATAAAACTTGGCCTGGTAACAGGAGGTAGGTCAGAAATTATATCTGGATTAGAAAGAGATCAAGAAATCGTAATTTCATCTCAATTCCTAATAGACTCTGAAAGCGCCTTACGAGAGTCATTTAGAAAATTAGAACGTCACCAGCTCCCATTAAGTCAAATAAAATTAAGCAAGATCGATCAAGCAAAATTTGATCATATGGTAGATGCAGCCCTCTATATACATGAAGCCCTAACTAAAAACTTTGAAATCGAAAAAAAATATCTAGAACCTGCGATTGCTATAAAAACGATATTATGGCCAGACTATAAAGAAACTAAATTAGCAAACATCCTCACAAAAACCGAAACAGCGTTAAAACAAGCTGAAAATTCTAAAACTAAAAGTGAGCTAAAAGCAGCGCTAAATCAAATCATCAACGCTCTTGAACCTTGGGTGCATAAAGGCGCACCAGTACATTACAAATCTAAAGGTCTTCACTTATATAAATCGAAAGAAAGTGGTAAACTTTGGCTTCAAATCAGCCCTACCCCAGCAAACCCCTACAATAAAGAACAAGCTGAACTTATCCCTTGGCCTGAACTAATAAAAATAGAGCAGAAAAAAACTTCAAAGGAGGGCAAAGAAAAACAAAAAGCCCCCCGTGGCAGCCACTCAATGAGAGGTAGCGGTCATGACAAATAAAAAATCCAACAATGTAAGCGCTGAACACGATCTGCACGATCCTAAAAATTCGTCCATAGCTAAAATAATCGGTTGGTCGATTAAAAACCAACTTCTTGTAATCATCGGCACTATAGCACTAATAGTAGCCGGCTGGGTTTCAATAAAGAACACCCCTCTGGATGCCATTCCAGATCTAACAGACACACAAGTTATCATCAGAACTGAGTTTCAAGGTCAGTCACCTCAAATCATAGAAGACCTTGTCACCTACCCTCTATCAACAACTCTGCTGGGCCTACCAAAAACCAAAGACGTGCGCGGCTTTTCAATGTTTGGCACCAGTTTTGTTTATGTCATATTTGAAGATGGTGTCGATCAATATTGGGCGAGATCACGGGTGAGCGAAGCCCTATCTAAAGTTAGAAATCAACTCCCCCCCAATGCATCTCCAGAAATGGGCCCAGATGCAACAGGTGTCGGATGGGTCTATCAATACAGTCTGATCGACACATCAAACAAATTAGACCTCTCTCAATTAAGATCTTTACAAGACTGGTTTTTAAAATTCGAACTAGCCACAGTAGATGGCGTATCAGAAGTAGCCTCGGTTGGTGGTTTTGTTAAAGAATATCAGGTCCTTATCGATCCTAATCGCTTACGCGCCTATGATATTCCAATCTCAAGAATAGCAAATGCCGTAAAAGCCTCCAGTCAAGAAGTCGGTGGGCGAGTACTAGAACAAGCTGAAACAGAACTAATCATTCGCTCAAAAGGCTACATAGAAAAGAAAGAAGACCTCGAGAACACAGTTGTCTTCTCCTCAAACGGTTCCCCAGTCTTATTAAAAGATGTCGCCAGGATTATTGAAGGACCAGAGCTACGCCGCGGTGTGGTAGAGTTAAATGGAAACGGCGAAGTCGTAAGCGGCATCGTCATCATGCGTTCTGGTGAAAATGCTTTAAACGTCATCAAAGCCATCAAGAAAAAACTAAAAGAACTTGAAGCAGGTCTCCCTGAGGGCGTGAAAATAATACCTGTTTACGACAGAGCACCACTAATCGAAAATGCCGTGAAGTATCTAACTCATAAACTAATAGAAGAAGGCCTTGTTGTTGCCTTTGTCTGCCTGATCTTCCTCCTTCACGCAAGATCTGCTTTCGTGGCAATTATTACTCTCCCCCTTGGCATCATTGGCGCCTTTATCATCATGTCCTGGCAGGGGCTTACTGCAAACATAATGTCTCTTGGTGGCATCGCCATTGCAATTGGGGCCATGGTCGACGCTTCAATCGTGATGGTAGAGAATGCGCACCGCAAATTAGCAAACCTGGCAAAAGACGCCTCAAAAATAGAAAAGCAAGAAGCCATCATATCTTCAGCCAAAGAAGTTGGCCCCGGTCTCTTTTTCTCTCTTTTAATCATCACGGTTTCTTTTATACCAGTCTTTGCACTAACCGGACAAAGCTACAAACTATTCGCCCCCCTTGCCTTCACAAAAACATACGCAATGGCAATAGCCTCAATCCTTTCAATAACACTAGTACCTGTCCTTATGGTCTGGCTCATTAAAGGGCGCATCCTTCCTGAAATGAGCAACCCCCTAAATCGCTTTTTCGTCGCCATCTATAAACCTGTTTTAAAAGCAGCCTTAGGAGCAAAATGGGTCACGCTAACTATTCTTGGATGTTTAATGCTCTCGGTCATATACCCTATTAAAAACATCGGTAGCGAGTTCATGCCCCCCCTTTATGAAGGTGAGCTATTATACATGCCAACAACACTCCCAGGCGTCTCCCTCACAAAGGCAAAAGATATCTTAGCCCAAACCAATCGTTTGATAAAAACCTTACCAGAGGTTGAACAAGTCTTTGGCAAAGCCGGCAGAGCAGATACCGCAACTGACCCAGCGCCCATAACCATGATCGAGACATGGATCAAATTAAAAGGAAAATCAGAATGGCGTGATGGGCTAACTGTTAAGGGCCTTATTAAAGAACTCGATCAACGAACTAAAATTCCAGGCCTGATTAATTCATGGGGCTACCCAATTAAAATACGCATGGATATGATCTCTACAGGCATAAGAACACCAGTTGGAATTAAAATTTCTGGCAATGATCTAAAATCCATAGAACGCATAGCGCTTGAAGTTGAGGCCAGTGTGAAAAAGGTAAAAGGTACCAGATCAGCTTTCGCAGACAGGGTCATTGGGGGTAAATACCTCGAAATTTCCCCAAATAGACGCGAGCTTGCTCGACAAAATATAGACTTAGCTGTCTTTCAGTCTGTCATACAAACGGCTCTTGGTGGCATGAAACTCTCAGAAAGCGTCGAAGGAAGAGAGCGCTATAATATCATCCTGCGCTATGATCGCCCCTTTCGGGAAACACCTGAACAGTTAAATGACATATTAGTGCCAACACCAGGCGGTCAACACATTCCCCTAAACGAACTAGCAACCATAAAGTTAGTCGACGGCCCACCAATGCTTCGGTCAGAAAATGCTCGCCTCACAGGTTGGGTCTTTGTCGATATCGCAGGAAGAGACTTAGGCACCTACGTTGAAGATGCAAAAACTCAAATCACAAACAAAGTACAACTCCCCGCCGGCTATTCAATCAGCTGGTCAGGTCAATTCGAACAACTGATAGAAGCACGCGAAAAACTCACAATCGCAATCCCTTCAGTCATCCTCATTATATTTGTTTTATTAATGCTACATTTTAACAGGTTAGACCGCACCCTCATCATAATGATGTCACTACCCTTCGGTCTCATCGGTGGCATCTGGGCAATGTATCTAGCTGGCTATAATTTCTCAGTCGCAAGTGCCGTTGGTTTTATTGCTCTCGGCGGCATCGCCGTTGAAACAGCCGTCGTCATGCTTCTCTACATTGATGCACAAATCAGGGTCCATCCACCAAAAACAAAAGAAGATCTGTTTAATTCAATTCTAGCAGGAGCCGTCTTAAGAGTGCGCCCCAAACTAATGACAGTCACAGTCATTATCGCCGGTCTCCTCCCGATATTCTTCACAGATGGCATCGGTGCAGACGTCATGCGGCGCATCGCCCTTCCGATGATTGGCGGCATGATCACAACAACAATCCTAACTTTAATCGTCATCCCCGTTATTTATCTACTCTGGGAAGGCAGAGAACAAAAAGCAATGACAAACACAAAAACAAACAAAGATGCTCAACAAGAGCTAGAGCTAACAGTTTAAGAGTTATCGTTAAGAATATTAAAGACCACTTTACAAGGCCTCTTTAAATGACAAACAATTGCAGTATTTATAACTTATAATCTATGTATCAAGACAGTTAGGCCCGCAGCACACTGACGAAAGCGAAATGAAAACAATGCTCAAAAATTCAAAATTACGTTTCAAATCATTGTCAGTTACAGCACTGTGCACCATTGGGATGATGCTTAACTCTCCCATAGCCTCAAAAGCTGAGAACATTCAAAAGTCAGAACAACATGAGTTCAAAGTCGTTGAATATGTTAACTGGCTAAGCAATCCATGGGGAATGACCTTCTTACCAAATGGAGACATCCTCGTCACAGAGAAACAAAAAAAACAACTCCGTATCATCAAAAATGGCAAGCTAGATAAAACCCCAATTTCGGGTCTCCCTACAAACATTGACACAGGCGGTCAAGGTGGCCTCTTAGATGTAACCATCCATCCTAATTTCAAAGAGAATTTTTTGGTTTATTTCTCTTATTCAGGTAGAGGCAAAGGCGGAAAAGGAACAGAAGTCGCCAGAGGAAAAATAACAGGCAACAAACTAGAAAATGTGAAAACCATCTTTAAAGTGTCTCCAAAAACCAGCGGCTCACACCATTACGGCTCCCGACTTCAATTCGCGAAAGACGGCACCTTATTCATCACCACCGGTGATCGTTACAGCTATTCAAAAGAAGCCCAAAATCCGGCTAATCATCTCGGCAGTGTCATCCGCATAAATGATGATGGTTCAATTCCAAAAGACAACCCATTTGTCGGGCATGCTAAATACAAACCAGAGACCTATTCATATGGCCACCGAAACACACAAGGCCTCACCCTAAACCCAAAAGACAACACCCTCTGGCTCCACGAACACGGTCCCCGCGGTGGAGATGAGCTAAACAAACTAGACAAACCAGGCGCAAACTACGGCTGGCCTAAAGTCACATATGGAATTGATTATAGCGGCGCCATCATTTCAAACAAAACCAAAGCTCCTGGCATAGTCCCACCAGTGATCTATTGGAAACCATCAATCGCCCCAAGTGGTATGGCATTCTACTACGGAAATAAATTCCCAAAATGGCAAGGCAATCTTTTCGTCGGCGCCCTAGCAGGTGCCCATTTGCGCCGCATTGTTTTTGAAGGAGACAAGGTTACAAAACAAGAAGTCTTGCTAAAACACAGCGCCCGCTTCAGAGATGTGAAAACCGGGCCAGACGGTTACATCTATTTATTAACAGACGATAGGCAAGGACAACTCTTAAGGTTGGAACCGATTAAATAATACTTCAATTAAAAAAAATGTAGTGGTAGAATTTCTAATAAACTCTACCACTACAATCACTTAATCTAAAAAGGGTTATTCTCAGATTTTCCTTTGCTTTCAAAAAACTCTTTCGTAATTTTGAAAACTACCGGACTAAGCAGAGCCAAAGCTATTAAGTTTGGAATTGCCATAAGAGCATTTAACGTATCCGCCAAAAGCCAAACAAACCCTAGTTTTAAGGTTGCTCCAACCAAAGCGGCTGCAGACCAAACAATACGAAATGGCATTATAATCTTCACACCAAACAGATATTGTAATGATCTCTCACAATAATAACTCCACCCAAGAATTGTTGTAAAAGCGAAGATACTAATTGATATCGCTATGATATACCCACCAAAGCCTGGTAAAGCTAAATTAAAGGCATGAGATGTCAAGGCTGCTCCAGTTTCACCACTTGTCCATGCTCCAGTAGCAATAATTGCAAGAGCAGTGAACGTACAAACTATAATCGTATCAATGAAAGTACCAAGCATTGCAACGAGCCCCTGGCTAACAGGTCCTTTCGTTGAAGCCGCCGCGTGAGCAATTGGAGCCGAACCTAAGCCTGCTTCATTCGAGAAAACACCTCGTGCGACACCAAAACGAATAGCCGCCCAAACAGCAGCACCTGCAAAGCCACCAGTAGCAGCAGCTGGAGAAAATGCGTGAGTAAAGATAAGATTGAAAGCACCAGGTATTGCATCAACATTTAATATTAAAACCAATGTACTAGCCGCAATATAAGCAATTGCCATGAAAGGAACTAGCTTGCCAGCAATCGTTGAGATCCGCTCAATCCCTCCGATTAAAACCATACCAACAAGAACAAGCAAAACAACACCTGTAACCCATTCAGGAATAGCAAAATTGGTGCTCAAAGCGTTTGCAATAGAATTAGCCTGTACCATATTCCCAATACCAAAACCGGCGATACCAGCAAAGAAAGCAAATAGAACAGCTAACCACTTCCATTTCGCTCCAAGGCCATTTTTGATATAATACATCGGGCCACCAACAAACTTACCCCGTTCATCTTTTTCTCTATATTTAACAGCAAGAACAGCTTCAGCAAATTTTGTAGCCATACCAACCAAAGCAGTCATCCACATCCAAAAAACAGCACCAGGCCCCCCAAGGAATATAGCAGTAGCAACGCCAGCAATATTACCAGTACCAATAGTGGCAGCTAATGACGTCATGAGGGCATTAAAAGGGCTAATTCCACTATCATCACCAGGAATTCGTCCCTGCCAAAGTAGTTTAAATCCAAAAGGAATTTTTATAATTGATAAGAGTTTAAGGCCAAAAGTAAGGTATATTCCCACACCCAAAATCAGCACCAACATTGGCACTCCCCAAACTACTCCATTCAACCAATTGACAGCATTTGTGATTATTTCCATTGTTCCCTCCCAAAGAATTCAAAGCTAGACAGATATAAAATTACTAATAAATGTTCTCGCATTAAGAAAATCTAAGGTGAGTCCACATTAGATAATCAAGCGGCTAGCCTACGATTCAATAGACTATTGGTCAAGAGATGGGAAAAAAGTGAACCACACAGGCAAAAGAAATTTACAAAAAAAACCTACAACCAATAATTCATACAATAGAAAGAGCAAGCCGCAGAGCCCCCCAATGCTGACCATCAATTACAATCGGCATTGAAATATCTTTCATGAAAACATTCTTACCACCACCAAGATCACGTAAATATGTCTGAACCAAAAATTCTTTCCTGTTCCGACCAGCATTTAAACCTGTAGGGTCATCAAAAAGACGGCGGTTGCGAGAATTGGATGCATTCCAAATAGGATCATCCCCTTGCGGTTTTGAATATTTTTTATTATGCACCGGTAAATACCCATTCCGGTCAACCGCTGCACAAAAGACAAAGCTAGCATCCATACTAAGAACCGGCTCAATAATTGTTGGTAAAACTTCATCAAAAAATGGCAAGCCTTTAGTGGTGACCTGCTCCGGATTAGATCCTGCAATCGGAACATAAGCTTGATCAAACAGCGCTGCCTTTGAAACTTTACCATTATTCAAACCAGTTTCAAATTCTCTCACAATTAGATCACGGCGTTCTGTTATAATTTCTATATATTGCTTTTCTTTAAATTCAGCCTGCTGAATAAAACTTGAAAGGGCATCCTGAATAGATCCATCCATTTCAACAAAACGAAACCGGGTGCCCAAAGGCTGGTGGCCCTGAACATTAGCTTGCACTCTACCAATGCCCTCAAAATCAATCTCAACTGTCGACCCAATCGTTAGCGTCCCCTCTTCCAGGTCTAGAAGTGATCCCTCTAAAGAAATATCGCGCGCGACTGTTTGATAAGTACGTCCTCTATCCGTTAATATAACAGGGATACCACAAGGCAGTCTTGGGTTAGCTCGACTGTCTACATCACCGATACTATTCGCTGTCACGGCAAGCCTATGTCCAAGCTTATCGAAAGTCAGATTAATAACTCCAACTTTACTCCCAAGCACATCTGAAACGCGGTTTAGATCAGTTACCGTTTTTGTAAACATACTAATCGGATTTCGTTGCTCTACAGCTCCACCCGCTGCCGCTTGCGCGTTAGAGCTCAGTTCGTTTAATGCTGTCACTTGGTTGGAAACATTTCCAGCCACAGAGTTCGCAGCTAAATTCATTTGCCCAATAATTTGAGTAATTTCACTCATATTAATAACAGTTGTGCTCACAGCACTCTCAACACAAGTAATATTTTCACTAATTTGACGCGCAGCATTCGCTGTTTGCTCAGATAAAGCTTTTACTTCACCGGCAACAACGGCAAACCCCAAACCGGCCTCACCAGCTCGTGCAGCTTCAATCGTAGCGTTTAGAGACAGCAAATTAGTTTGACGAGAAATCGTGTCAATCAACGATGTGATATCAGAAATACGTAAAGCAGTTTCTTTTAACTGCTCTATTGTAGTGCCAGCCACATCTGTTTTATCAACGGCATCGCCTGCTAACTTAGACATGTTCTCAGCCTGGCCGCCAACTTCAAGGCTGTTTGATTGGATTTCTTCAATACGTGAAGCAACAGATTGTATGGCACTTCCGGTCGCCTCAGAACTTCGATCTACAATGTTAACCCCTTCACTCATCTCTTTAATAGAAGAAGAAAGGTCTGTACTCGCACCATCAAGGTCATCACAAAGCCCTTCTAAAACCTCTTTGGAATGATCGAGTTCTTCAGAGATTGATTCTGAAAACAAAACTGCTTCTTTCCGTTTTATTTCGTCCTTTTCCAAAGCAAAATGAGCTGACATCGCCAGTTTCATATCAATGAAAACAGCACGAATAAGAGCACTTACCTTAGAGTTTAATTGACTGTCGTTCTTAAAAAAAGTTGGGAGGAATGCCTCAAGCAAATAAGAGTAAGCAGCGATATAATTATCGGGCTTTATCCCAACACATGTTTGCGCATCACCACAACGAAAAGCATGATCTCGTAGATCTTCTACAACCTCACCTTTAAACAAAGAGCCCCAATGATCAATTTGAGTTTGAACAAATTGAGTTTCATCAAGCCCCTCACCCATAATTGCCCGCAAGGAAGGGTCAGACTTAGATGCAGAATAAAATTCTTTGAAGACTTTAGTTATATCTTTTTCAAGCAACTCACTGACCAGAGGCAAGACATCATATTGGTCATTATCAAAGTCATCAAGTCGCCTCAAAAAGGCCGGTTTAGTCTGCATAAGAACCTCTTAGCATCATGAAAAATTCATCTCTTTCAAAAAAGAGACAACTTTAAAACATGTAAAAAAATTGAAGCAATGACTAAGAGGTTAATTACAAAGATATTAAATTGGGATAAATTAAAATATGTACACAGAGCAAGTATTTTAAATCAAAAATTGCCCGCAAATGATAAAATGATTATTCAATAAACACGACTGATCATCAATACTTGCGAAAAAAAATAATCAAGATAGTTTTGAATATATTTTAAAGTTGGAATAATAAAGCCTGAACAACAAGAGTTAAACAGGCTTTATTAACGAAGCATAATCGATTTAGAATTCAACCGTAACAACTATCAAACATATTGTACCGGCTCAAAACCTTCAAAATTAGGATGCCCTAAAAATAACTTATCATTCTGCCCGGCGTTCCTATGAGCATCTCTAAACTGCTCAGATTTAGTCCACGCTTCAAAATTTTCTTTAGAGCTCCAAATTGTGAATGAAGAATAGAGCGTATGCTCATCCTGCTCGGGCCCCTTAAGAAGTTTAAATTCCTCAAACCCTGCCATTTCACTTAACCGGCTATCTCTTCCCTGCCAAACTTTTTCAAAGTCAGTTTCCTTACCTTTGATCACTTGAAATCTATTCATCGCAATAAACACGAGCATTATCCTTTTACTTATAATCAACAAAAAGAAATTATAGCGGTTGAAGCAAATGAACCGAACTGCATTATCTGCAACAATATTTGTGAGCAAAGGAGAATTGCAAATAGAGTGACCAAAACAATAACACTGCTCAAATTGTTTCAGTCACTCTGTTTTTAGAATAGAATAAATGATAACTGACTATTCTAAAAACTTAGATGGTCTTAAATCTCAATAAATTTTCATGAGGGTCTTTGATGAAAAACTCACGAATTGCTTTCATTTCATAAGCGTTCACTTTACTCAAACCCAAAATTTTTCGTGTAACAAATTCCTTATACAACAAATCGATTTTTTCAGAACAAATCGTACAAGTTGTCTTTAGCGGTAACTGATCGTCACGTGTTAAATAAAATTTAATAGACATAGTTTCACGAGAGGCAATTAAATAACCCTCATCAACAAGATCAATAGTGAAACCCAAATTATTTTGATAATAAACTCGTGTTTCCTCTAAATCCAATGAAGGTAAAGAAAGAATGTCATTGCCCCCCGCGCTCAAAATTAACCACCAAACCTCACTGTTGCAGAAAGTTTAGCGCTAAAGCCCGCCTCATTATCCTCATGACGGTGAATACGGTAATCTTCATCAAAAATATTATTGAGAGTTAGTGCTGTTGTGAAATTCTCATTCACTTCATAAGTGGCAAATAAATCCACAATGCTATATGAAGGTGTTGGTGTTTCATCAATACTAAGATCATCTGGGTTTACAGCATCCGGCACTCTGTTTTGAGCATCTGCATATGTCCAGCGTCCACCAACAGTTAGCTTATCCTCAAGAAAACGAAACCCAACAGTTGCCACCACTTTATCTGGATAAATTGACTTAAGAGGTTGCCCATTTGTTAAATCATCACCGCGTACATGAGTGTAAGCTAAATTAACAAACATATGCCTGTTGTCGTAAGTCGCTTCAAGTTCAAAACCTTCAAGTCGAGCATTCGTAATATTGACATATTGGCTCTCGCCGCATCCCGTCCCATTAAAAGGGTTAAAACATGTCGCCGGATTTAAACCAACAACTCTATTCTCTATAAAATCATCGACATCATTTCTAAAAATAGATGCCTTTGCCCGGAAAACATCTTTTTCATTGAAAATTTTATCAAAAGCTAAGTTAACACCACCTTCAATATTTTCAGCTGTTTCTGGTCTTAAATTAACATTCGGAATAATATCAAATTCTGGCGGTACAGGGTGAAGACCACTTTGTAGAGTTTCGGAAACAGCCGGAGCTCTAAACCCTTCAGCATAAGTGGCATAAAACTGAATGCCCTTAACTGGAGTAACCCCAACTGTTAGTTTCGGTGAAACTTGATCTTCTTCAACATTAAAACCATTACCAGACAATTCGTAACTATCATAACGAAGAGCAGCGATAACCTCTAACCAATCTCCATATTCAAGCTTTTCTTGAATATAAAAACCATAAGTTTCACGCTCACCAGAAGGTGTAAATAAGTCACCACTACCATTAGGGTCTGATGTAGACACATCATCTTTAAAATAATCTCCACCATAAGTCAGAGTGTGATTAAATTGTCCTAATGAAAAACGTGAAGAATTAAATATATCAAATCCAACAGTATCTACTTCAAATTTTGCTTTACTCCCTGCTGGGGTCACAACTTGATCAACAAAAGAAGGCGGTCCAAATGGAGGAAACACAACAACTGATTTTGTTAAAGTTTCAAGTCTGGTCTGGGTCAACTCAGTCGAGGTAAAATAACCAGAAACATTCAAATCAATCAGGTCATTGCCAGTCGGGTTATAAGCCCATTTAGCAGAAAATGTTTGATCTTCAGCTTCAGTATCTTGTTGATTTGCATCACTAACCAAACCTGTCGTGTATTCATCTTTTTTATGTATATAACCAAGTTTTAATTGATTACCTACACCAAAATCAAAAACGCTTTTGATCAAGCCAGAAACAAGTTGTTTATCAGAATTTTCAATTTCAATTCCATTGCCATCTTCATAATTATTATGATCACGCCAAACAAAATTAGCCAGCATACTCACAGTATCATTCGCTTTAACAGCGCCAATCGCACTAACAAGTTTTCCCTCATCATTCGTGCTATATTGCCCCTTAATACTTGCAGCCCATGTCTCACCGTGGCGCAACATATCAGCCGGGTCAATCGTTTCAAAATTAACCACACCGCCTATAGCACCTGAGCCATAAATAGTGGAAACAGGGCCACGAACGATATCAACTTTTTTCACCAATTCTGGTTCCAGATAGAATTGACCATTAGCATTATGACCAGATCGCTGAAAATTTTGCCGTGCACCGTCAATCATAACATTCACACGGCCAAAATCTTGTAGCCCACGAATATTAATCGCAACACCAGGATCATCACTAGTTTCCTGGATATTCACACCAGGAACAGCAGCTAAGAAACCCGCAGCACTATCAAATTGAAATTTTTTCAATTCATCTTTAGTTACTAAGCTGGTTCCAGCAAGTGTGCTGATAATCTTATCGTCAGTTTTAGTCGTCGCATCAGACACTTCATCTAGTGAAGATTGAATTGAAATTGTGTCAAGTTGCACAGCATTACCTTGAGCCAAAACATGGTCTGAAAATAAAAACAATGAACTTATAAAGGCTGTGCTACACAGCAAATTCCCCACATGAATACGCGTGGTCATAGTTAGTCCCCCAAAAAATTAACAAAGTACTAATCATGAAACTAGGGCATCAGTGCTGCGAAGAAAAACGCAAACTATTCAATATAGTAGATGATTTTGGTGCATGAAATAAACACAGACCCAAAACAAAAAGAAGGCTCTCTAAATAATTTTCAGAGAACCTTCTTCACATTTTAAAATATTCAAAGCTCGGTCAGGAACTAATTTTTGTTCACCCTAGTTTGTCTTAAATCCTTAGACCACCACAAATCAATTAAAGTGACATCAAAGAGAGCAGAGGGAACGGGCCTAGAAAATTTATCCCAGTAAGCAACCCAAGTCTCATTCGTCTGCCATAACGGAACAGCATGTATTTGCCATCGAAATACTCTATCAAATATTTTAGCCGCTTTTGTCATTTCATCCCAAGTTCGCGCACGTCTTAGCAAACCAATAGCAAAATCTAAAACCGGGTCTTTAACACCAGCAAGAGCATAGCTCCCTTTCACGTCTGCTAATGCACTGCCCCATAATAGTCCTTCAGTTGTGCCCGGTAATAACTCCGGGCTCCACTTAAGAACAACCATATCAAATTCATGATCAAGCACTTTTTTACGTGCTGCAAAAGCTTCACGTTCAGCTAATACTAGTTGAATACCGACCACTTTTAATTTTTCAGCATAATTCAATAAAATGCGTCTATGACGAAGGTCTAAATAAGCAACTTCTAATTTTAAAGGTTTTCCCGTCTGCGGATCAATACGTTTTCCATTTTTTAAAACAATTTTAGCATCATCAAGAAGTTGAATAACTTTCCTAATCTGCTGGCGAGTATTTCTCCTTGCCTTAAAATCAAAAGGAGTTTCTCTATCCAAAATTTTATTTGGGAGTTCTTTCATAAAGGGTTTTAAAGTACGGCCTTCATCTTCACTTGCAGCCCCCTTCGCAGCAAGTTCGCTTTTTCCATAAATACTTTTAATTGGTTTATGTAACCCATGAAAAAGCAGTTTATTTGACTGATCAAAATCATAGAGCAAAGCAAAAGCCTTTCGGACATTCCTATTTTTAAATAGAGTGCGTCGCTGATTAAAGGCCAGAAAATACATATCACCTGGTTTACTAGTTTTAATGACATGCTTTTGAATATCACCAGATTTAAAGTTTGTACCCTCATATGCCTTTTGCCAGTCTAAAGCGGATTTTTCTACGCGGATATCAAAATGACGACCTTTAAACGCTTCGATAGCTGAACCTTGATCTCTAAAATAATCAATTTTAATTTGATCAAAATTATACCGCCCCTTTTGAGTAAAATGATCTCGCGCCCAGTAATTCTTCTCACGTTCCAACAAAACATATTTACCCGACTGAACTTGAGAAACACGATAAGGACCACTGCCTAAAGGCAAAACCATACTTTTATTTTCTAACTTACCATTCTGCCAAAAATGCTTCGGATGCAGAGGAAGCGTTCCTAAAAGGGAAACAAATTTTTTATCACCTTGTCTGTTACTATTATAAGTCACCCCATTCTCTCCGAATGGTGCAATAGTAACCTGTCTTAAAACTTGCCGGTAATAAGGATGACCTTGTTTTTTCAAAGTTTCAAAAGTGAAAATCACATCATCAACAGTCAAAGCTTTTCCATCATGAAAACGAACTGCCGGGTTTAAAACAAAAGAAACCTGTGAGAAATCTTCAGCAACAACAATTTTATTTGCAGCTAAACAATAAAAACCCGCAACCTCATCTGAACTTTGGACAAGAAAACTATCAAATAAATAATCATCAATATGAAGAGGTATTTGTTTTCGGTCAGAAATAGTTGTTCCTGGGTATCTTAAAAAATTCAATGAATCAAAATAGCCAACACGGCCTATAGAGATCTTTCCGCCCTTAGGAGCTTGCGGATTAACATAAGAAAAATTCGGAGAACTATCAGAATATTTCAAATCATGTATCGGGGAATATCTACAAGCTTCCTGCTGACGGTTCTCCGTCTTGGCAAAGGCCGGCGTGAAGAGATAAACAACAAAGAATAGCGATACAAAACACATCAATCGCAAAGAAGAAAACATAACAATGACCCCATAATAGATTTATAAGGGGCTAGTAAAAATCAAAATGATAAGTTTGAAAAATGCATTCTTTGAATAGAAGTTCTTGCACACCGCGCATCAATTTAAAAATTCAACGATAACTAATAGGAACTGAAAATCTCATTGAAGATGGTCCCCCAGCAGGAATATGAGGAAAAGGTGAAGCCCGCTTCACCATAGCTACAGCCGCACGATCTAAAACACCACTACCAGAGCTTCTAACAACACGAACTCCGCGAACACCACCAGAGCGAGCAAGTGAGAAACTAACAACAACACGCCCCCTAGAAGAACCAACTTTTCGCTTATAACGAGCCAAATGAGATTGCACACGCCCTCTATAATTAGACATCACCGCCTTACCAGCAATACGTTTTTGCTTACCTCTAGCACCTCCTCCTTTTTTTAAAGCGGCAAGACGTTTACCTGCAAGTCGTCGTTTTTGTTTCTTTTTATCCCTCGTGGCCTTTTTAATTCTCTTCTTTTTCTTCTTCTTTGGCTTAGTTTTCTTAATCTCTTTTTTAGGCTTTACAGCAGGTAACTCAGATTGTTCATTAGGCTCAATCTCTTTAGAAACAAGCTCTTTTTCCACAATCTGAGGTACGGGGTCGACAACAGGTTCAAGAGGTTCAACTTCTGAAACTTCCTCAACAGGTTCAGTTACCTCTTCGACAATTTCTTCAGCAGCCTTTTGCTCAGCAAAAGCAGACAAAGAACCAACAATTGTAACAGGAACACCAGCAGAGCGTTCAATCTTAGAGGTTTCATCAGTCGGCCAGCTAACCGCTAATAATGTATGAAAAAGTACTGCCCCAAAAAGTGCAGTAAACCAATGATAGAAAGAGAGGTTTTTCATTTTTTTGAAATCTCAATAATCAATTTTATATTTTTAAATTTTAAATTTCCAAGCTGCCCAACAATCTCTAGTAACTTATCCGCTACAAGCTCTTTATCAGCTATAATATTAACCGTTTGTGATGTCTCACCTTCAGCCATAAAAAAATCAGATAAGGTCTCAATCGTTGTAAATTCTCCATTTGCGATAAGAGAACCGGTTTTATCAATCACAAGGCTATGAGTAATTTTACTTAACTTGTCATTTTTTGCTGCTTTAGCTAATTCAATATCCTTAGCTGAGAATGGGCGTATAACCGTCGTAATCAAAAAGAAAATCAAAATCAAAAATACAATATTAATGAGAGGAATTAAGTTCTCCTCACTATGTTTCTTCTTTTCAAAATTCAATTCCATTGAAGCAACCTATCGCACCACTATCGGGTTATTTATTTTAGATTGTCTAGCCTTTTGCATTACAGAAACCAACTGTTGAACTGTCGTTCCCTCTAGCGGTTTAATGAACAGCTTCATCCCATCTTCAATTACAAGAGCGTCAATCACATTAATCAATTCCTCAGACGTTACTTTTTGACCATTTATTTCAATCTCGCCTTCTATTTGAATACGGACTAAAATAAACTTTTTTGAAGTATTATTCTCACTTTGCCCACCGTTAACAGACAAAGGCAAAGAAGAAAAACGCGAGAACGTAGAGGCCAACATAAAAAATATCAGCAAGAGAAACACCACATCAATCAATGGTGTCAGACTAAGGTTTAACGATTTTTTCTCAGGTACATTAAGCTGCATTGCGAACGGTCTCTTGCGCACTATCTTCTGATTTGCGCGCTTCATCAGTAACACGACCAGTGAACAAACTCGTTATCGCTTCTTGCATAGTCAATCGTTCAGCTTCAATACGTCCATCAAACCAGGAAACAATAAATGCTAATGGAATAGCAACGGCTAAACCAACCGCTGTGGTCAGCAAGGCAACCCAAATACCACCAGCTAAAACAGCTGGATCAGCTTCGCTTCCAGCACTTTGCAATGTTTGAAACGCCTCAATCATACCAATAACCGTACCGAACAAACCTAAAAGAGGAGCAATCTGAACAATCGCCTCAAGCGGCCTCATAAAAGAGCGGAGCTGACTTACCTCTTTCAAAGCAATCCGCTCAACATCTTCTCGAACAATTTTATTATCAGTTGAGCGCTGAAGAAGTCCTCTCATTAAATGAGCAAGAATATTTTTAGTAGGGTTATGACTAGTCTTTACTAACTCATAAGCTTCATGAGTATAACCACTGAGCCAAAGCTCAATCACTTTATTCACTCCGGCGTTCGAACCAATACGAAACCAGATAATTTGAAATAATTTTATAAAAATAAAAGTTGTCCCAACCAAAGACAACCCGAGTAATATAATTACAACCGGGCCACCCTGATTAATAATATTTAGCGCAATATCAATCTGTGCTGAAAATAGGTACTCTTTCATAAATTTAAGATCCAAATTCTGAGGTTGTTTTGTTCGATAACACAAGAGCTTGCAAACAGAGTTTCGGCGTGAACCCCTTAGCATCACATTGCTTAATATCATTGATGAGATAACGACGAATATTACTACAAATTAGATTTTTCAAACCGTACCGTTTAACACGTGTTTTACCAGCAGCAAGCTCACCACTCCTCAGGACTAAAAGTTTCTCAACCTGCTGTTTTTCATTAAAGATAACAACCTCAAAAGAGAATTGTTTCAATTCTTCTCCAAGGTCATTTTTCATTAAAAAACTGACCTGACAATCCTGTCCAACTTGTTCTTGAGAGTTCAATTCCACAAACAGTGATTTATTTGAAGTTTGCTGTTCTTTTCCAGTTTCTGCGACAGCAAAGGATGGAAGACACAGAAGACAAACGACTATGAAGAACAAACGCATGATAAAATTATCTCTGAATAAAAAAATTAAATTGCAGCAATATTAAAGATGAAGCAATCAAACGAATTTCAAAAAACATAAAACATGGTACGCAGCTCAACAAATGCATAATACAAATAGATATAGATGAGAGAAATCGAATAATAAAAAAACCCGTCTCAAAACCTAATTCATATAACTATTCTGAAGGCCATGATCAGATAAGAGTAAAATTTGACTATAAATATCTAACCATTCCCGTTCTTTATCCCAATCTTTTTCAAGACGGTATCTTTGAATATGCTCTCTGACGACAAGAAGCGCCTCCGGTCCATAATGAGTAAGTAAGTAAGCAACTCTTAAATCAAAATTAGTTTCAGAATTCTCATTATTAGGCATGAACGATCTCATTAAAACATTAGAATAAGATAATACACTAGTTTGAGAAATCTCTAAAATCGAATGAGTTATTTTCAGAAACAAAGATGAAGAACATGCATAGCAATGAGTAAAGTTCAATTCACAATCCGCAGAACTAATTGCTAAAGAACAGACCCAGGAGAAACCCCAAAGGCCCGTTTAAAAGCCGTCGCAAAACTAGATTGAGTAGAATATCCCACTAAAAAACAAGCATCACTAATCGACATACCCTGATTTTGAATAGCATCTTTAGCAATTTCTAATTTACGTTTTCTAATATATTCAACCACAGTAGTCCCATAGGCCACTTTAAAATGGCGCTGCAATGAACTCACACTAAACCCAACATCTTTTGCAATTTCGTCCAAACAAATATCACGCAATAAATTAGCTTCAATATAATTATGCACTTTAATCAACCTACATTTATCATTTGAGGGCTGGCTAGAGGCAACCTGACAATTCAAAGGTGTAAATGCGTTCAAAGCCAAAGTTATTAATTCCATAGCATAGCTTTCTCTCACCATTTTCTTCATACAGGTAGAGTTTGAGCTAGGACAAATAATTTGTTCAGCCAGAAACACAGCACGATGATCCGGAACCCATTCAACACTTTTTAAATGAGTTTTACTAAACTCAACCAATCTATGTTCAAAGCTACCAGGGCTATTTTCATTTAAAACATCAAGTCCCATATCAGCCAGCCAATCATTATCAATAGAGATAATTATCTTTTTAACTCTTTGCCCCTCTTTAAAAGCACGACCAAATTTAATAGGTTTTGCAACGGACCAAATACGCCCACAGGCCAAAGAATTAGAATTGTGAGAATTTGAACTAAGGTTAAAAGGTTGATCATCCATATAGAATTCAACCGCACCCTCCAGCAATAAAGTGATAGTTAAATTGGCACTGGTTTCATATTCATGAAAATCATCTGCAATTTCAGTGATATCCGCATAGTGAAGTGATATTCCTGAATTTAATTCAAAAAAACCTAAGCGCCCTCTGGTTACATCAGAGACAAAGTCTTCATCACTACGACCAGAACAATCTTTATAAAAAGAACCTTCGGTCTCTAAACAATCAGAATTTATTTTAACCATACCAACACCATTGACAGAACAAATAACAAAGACAACATAATAAATTCATCCAAAATTCAACATACTACCCAATTGAACTTCATATAAAAAATGAATTATCATAGCTTGAATAGATGCATGATACTAAACAATTCCCCTCTGAGCTTTTCATCCCACTAAAACAATATTTTTGTTAAAAATGATTTTTTTGCGAACCAAAATGACGATTACTCGAAAGTAATTCGATAATGAAAAACATACCTTGGATGAAATCGTAAAATTCAAATCATATTGGAGTTAAATTAATGAGAGTCTTACCTGTATGCGTAGTGACTTTGAGCGCCTTGTTATCTGGGACAAGCTGGATTGCAATGGCCAACGCTCAATCAAACACCCCTCTAGACCAAATTACTGTGAATGCAGACACAGTAACTGCAGACCAGGTAACTTCAGATAAAAACAATGAACAACTTTATGATGGTACAATCCTAGAAACACCATCAATTGGCGTTCCAGGCATTTCAATAAGCAAACAAGATCTAGACAGACAAAACCCAAGTGATTTACAAGACATATTCGCAAATGAAACTGCCGTTTCAGTCGGCGGCTCTACCTCAGTAAGCCAAAAAATCTTTGTCTATGGCATTGAAGATAAAAATCTAGCCGTTTCAGTCGATGGTGCTGTTCAATCTAATGATCTATTCCACCATACCGGCACATTGCTAATCGATCCATCTCTACTTAAAGCCGCTCGTGTTGACCCAGGTGTTGCTCCAGCAGATGCTGGCCCAGGAGCACTCGGCGGTTCTATTCAATTTGAAACTGTAGACGTCAAAGATCTTCTGGAACCTGGTAAAAGCTTAGGTGGCTTTGCTAAAGTTTCATATGATACAAACAGCAAAACATTCACAACAGATATCTCAGGTTACACCATGTCAAATGGCTTTGAAGCTCTTGGCTATTATAAATATGCAAATGGTGAAAATTGGGATGACGGAAATAGAGTAGAACAAGAAGGTACCGCTGTTGATTTGCAATCAGCTTTAGGAAAACTGGGCTATGAAGCCATGACAGGTGATCGTTTCGAACTCAGTTATGAATGGGTCAACGATGATGCCTTGCGCCCTTTCCGCCCAAACTTTGGCGCTGTTACATTTGGTGCACCAAGAGATCCAAAAGAATTCAATATGACACGTAACGGTTTTGTCTTTAACTATACAGATGAAAAACCAAACGGTTGGTGGGACCCTAAACTCGTCATCGCCTACAGCGCATCTAAATTAGAATATTTAGACCTACCGTTTTCGACATTAACAAATATGGCTGAAACAAAAACCTGGTCAGGTAAATTAGAAAATAAGTTTAATATTGCTCAAGGTGATATTGTCGCCGGTGTTGATTTCTTTCATACAGATTCTGAAGGCGGCACACTCGGTGACCCAGCTTACGCACCAGGAACTGAAAAAGATCGCAACATTGGTGTCTATGCCCAAGCAAGACTAGATATCATGAAAAACGCAAGGCTTTCTTTCGGCGGACGTGTCGACAATCAAAGGTTTACCGGCGTTGATAATACAGAGCTAAACGATACAGGCTTTAGCGGTAATATTTCTGCAGAATATGATCTCAATGATATTTTCACCCTCAAAGGCGGATATGCCCACGTCTTTGGTCGCATCCCACTAGCTGAGGCATTGTTAAATTATAATGCTTGGGACTACACAAATGTAGAAACCTTTCATTCAGACAATTTCACAGCTGGAGTTTCAGCAAAATATAAAGGCTTTACGGCTGATGTCAGTTACTCAATCATCAACATTGATGACGCAATTGGCCACAATGCCGGCTTTAAAAGTGTTGATCGGAACAATACCTTAGATATCAAATCAAAAGCTTTCGATATAGCACTTGGATATAAGTGGGACACCGGTTTTGTAAAAGCCAAATACTCAAACATCGATACAACAGGTGATGGAGAACCAATAAGCACAACAGCTTGGTCTTGGGGCACTAATATGGGTGAATTGATCACTTTAGAAGCCTCTCATCAATTTGAGGGTACAGGTGTAACCATTGGTGGCGATATACAAATTGCTCTTAAACAAAATGACTTTTCAAATATTTTTCTAGTTTCCGATAACACTCCAGGAAACCCATTACCAGCCTATGAAGTCGTAAATGCATTCATACAATATGAACCAAAATCTATACCCAAAATTACTTTAAGAGCTGAAGTAAATAATATCTTCAATGAAACATACTCTGACCGTGCAACTACAGGTCAAGACTATGAGGCGTTTTATGTACCGTTACGTGAACCAGGACGCTCAGTATACCTAAGTGCAAAAGCAGAATTCTAACCCCCCAAAAATAGATTTTTCTATTCTTGGAAAAACACTCCATCCTCTCAAAAAAGAGAGGGTGGAGTTTGTATATTTTAAAATCAAAGTTGTAATATAATGAAAACTATAATTTTATTTTTGGCTTTTTTATTAGTTCAAACGAACCTATCAGCCGCAAAACAACTGATAATAAAGGATGTACTAGGTAGAACCATCACTCTAGATAAACCCGTTTCTCGGATCATCTTGAGTGAAGGGCGTTATCTAACAACCCTTGCATTGCTGGATAAAGAAAATCCCGTCAAACGTGTTGTTGGAATGTTAAATCCATTAAGAGACACCAACCCTGTTTTGGAAAAAAAGCTCAAAGAAAAATTCTCTAGTTACGAGAAGATAAAATATTTCGGATTACAAAATGCTGATAGCATCTCAACTGAACAGATAATAACACTCCACCCTGACCTTGCCATTTTCGGCGTTAAAGATCATGGTCCCGGTTCAAAAAATAAAGAACTAATCAATCAACTCCAAAAAGCCGGCATTAAAATCATTTTCATTGATTTTAGAATGAACCCATTTAAAAACACAGTGCCTTCAATTCAAGCATTAGGCAAAGCCCTCGGCAAAGAAGACAACGCCAATAAATACATTGAATTTTACCAACAGCGAATTCAAAAAATCAAATATCGATTATCAGATTACAAAGGTAAAAAACCCACTGTATTTCTACAGGCCCACATTGGTCGGTTTGACTGTTGCGTTGGTATGGCCAGCGGCATGCTCGGCCCCTTTATCGGCCTTGTCGGCGGCAAAAACATTTCAACCCCAATTGCCCCCGGTCCCACTGGACGACATTCAGTAGAGTTCTTGTTAACAAAAAACCCTGATGTATGGATCGGAACAGTTTCAGGTACAAAAGAAGAATTCTTAAACGGCAAAGCAATACCTGTACTCGGCCCAACTTCAAATAAAGACTTAGCCCAAAAATCATTAAAACGCGCTCTATCATCACCTGCAATGCAATCTTTAAAGGCAGTTCAAACGGGTCGCGCTCATGGCATTTGGCACAACTTCTATAACTCTCCCTTTAATATAGTCGCAATTGAGAGTTTCGCTAAATGGGTTAACCCAGAACTTTTCAAAGACCTGACACCAGAAAAAACAATGTCAGAAATTTACGATAAATTCCTCATCTTTAAATTAGACGGTATCTATCTCACAACATTAGAAACCCAATCATGAAGTCAACCAATTTACATGACCAATATAAATTCAAGAGCTTTCAAAAGGTAGGCTTTCTAATCTGTCTTTTTTCTCTTTGCATTGTATTTCTATCACTGGACATCATGACAGGACCATCAAACCTGTCATTTTTAACGATCCTAAATGGCCTAATTTCCCCTGAGAGTCTATCTACCACAGATAGAATTATCCTCTGGGATATCCGCTTACCCGATGCACTCATTGCTATCCTCATTGGTTCCGCTCTTGGGCTAGCTGGCATTGAAACTCAAACGGGATTAAACAATCCTTTAGCAAGCCCCTTCACGCTTGGTATATCTTCTGCCGCAGTACTAGGAGCAAGTTGCGCAATTGTCTTCGCAAACGTCTTTACAAATAACATTCCATTTCTTCCCGCTTCAATCTTAGTTCCTGCCTTGAGCCTTGTTTTCGCTCTTATAGCGAGTTTACTAATAATATCCTGCACCGCATTCCAATCAGGCTCTAAAAATACAATCATACTATTCGGCGTGGCCATCATGTTTTTGTGCAACGCCTTAACCAGCCTTTTGCAATATGTAGCGTCTGCTGAAGCGGTGCAACAAATCGTATTTTGGACCATAGGAAACCTCACCAAAGCAGGCTGGCCAGAGGTTATTATCGTTTCTATTATTTTTATCATCACTCTCCCCTTTAGCTTACGCAACATTTGGATCATGACCCTTCTAAGAAGCGGAGAAAATCAGGCAACAAGCATAGGACTAAACATAGAGCGTTACAGACTATTGATGATTTTACGCGTTTCAGTTTTAACCGCTTTTTCTGTTTGTTTCGTCGGCACCATAGGTTTCATTGGTCTCGTCGGTCCTCATATAGCACGACTAATCTTGGGAGAGGATCATCGCTTTCTCTTACCAGGTGCATGCCTTTGCAGCGCAGTCATTTTATCTTTTGCTTCTCTGCTATCAAAAACACTCATGCCTGGCATACTCATTCCAGTAGGCATCATTACATCATTTATTGGGGTGCCAATTTTAATTGCTTTAATTTTCACGAGAGGGCAACGATTATGAAACCCCTCAAAATTACTCAATTAAATCTCTGGTATAGCAAACATCACGCGCTAAAAAACATCACCCTTCCAACTTTAAACCAAGGTGATGTCGTTGGCCTCATTGGCCCAAACGCAGCAGGCAAATCCACTTTGCTAAAATCATTATTGTGGCCCGGCAAAGCAGAACAAATCACGACATATGGGGCAAATGATATCACGCACGCCTCGAGAAAAGAACGCAGTCACATTTTTGGCTTGATGACACAATCACCGCCCCAAGCAAGTTCTCTCACCCCTTATGAATTATTATGGAGTTTAGCCAGAGCATTAAATCTGCCACTCTCAAACGAAGAACTACAAACAACAATTGCAGACCAACTAGAATTATTCGGCTTAAGTGAGGAAGCTTTAAAACCACTCGATAGCTTATCTGGCGGCAAACGTCAGCTTGTTGGTTTAACCATGCTTCTCTTACGCTCACCAGATATTTACTTGCTAGATGAACCAACAAGCGCTTTAGATTTACACTGGCGTTTAACGGTACTGTCTGAAATGAGAAATATAATTAAAGCTAAGGAAAAAATCGCAGTCATCGCACTGCACGACCTAAATTTAGCACTAAGATATTGCGACAAATTAATCCTCCTTAATAATGGAGAACTCATAGCATCTGGTAAACCTCTTGAAGTTTTAACCGAACAAACATTATCAGAAGTATACCAAGTCGAAGCTAGAATAGAGACAACAATCAACAACACCCTGCGCATAGAAATCATCGCACCTATCAGAAAAACAAAATAGGTTTCATTCAAAAGGAGATAGAAATGTTAAGTAGTCAAAGCCAGTTTACAACAGAAACCCCTGAGAAGTACCTTGTCCAAATGTGTAAACATTTCGCTCATAAAGTTGAGACCTCCTATTCTAACACCGAAGGTAAAGTAGACTTTCCTTGCGGCAAAGCTGAATTCCTGGTGGATGAAAACAACTTAATTTTCAAAGTATCCGCAGAAAACAGTGAAAATTTAAATAAGAGCAAATCAATAATAGAAAGCCACATCATCAGATTTGCATTCCGCGAAAAACTAGAACGGCTTGAGTGGCAATAAACTTACAAAGCACACCTCACCTTAGGAAAAATATAGATTAATCGTGTTAGTTTAATTCTTAAGAAAAAATTCTTTCTAATTAAACTCGTTATTCTTCTTGCCTCATCCAGTGGTTTCATAGTTCATGTGCTCACCGCCGAATAGTTACAGTTTTTAGATAAGCAATAAAAAGCAAGTTCTATCACTTCAAAAAACATCGAGTGTTCTCTAGCTTGATGCAATAAACTCTATAAAATACGGAATTGCATCAATGACTTTATACTATCAGCAATACACAGTGTCTTTGTTCGGTATGTTATAATCAACTACTCAATAGGCGATACACTAGGTTTCAATTTAGTTGAAAATGACTTCAAAACTATCGTGTGGTTTTTATCATTAGTTATGGGTACGAGTTCACAATACAAGATAAACCCAAAGCCTTTAAAAACTATTGTCTATTTAACGAACAGCTGACCTTAAAGGAACGCCTCTTTTTCTCTTATCATCGAAGGTAAGCTTACGATCCTTTGCAAGTAAAATCATTGCACGTTCAGCCATGGCCGCAATAGTAAGCATAGGATTCGCCCCAAGAGAAGTTGGCATAACGGCTCCATCACAAACATAAAGGCCAGAATGAACTCCAGCACTACCTTCCTCAATTTCAGATCCTGTATCAAAAACTTGGCACTTGTGATTAACTACACCCAGCTGAGCATCATCTCCCATACCACAGCCACCTAAAGGATGGGCAGTTACTTTACGTCCTCCCATTTCAGACAGAGGGCTTTCTTTATACTCCCCGCCTAATCCTTCAATCATTTTTTTCATAACAGATTCATATTTTTGATAAAGCGCCTGGTCATGAACTTCAGGCCAATGAATTTCCAAACGATCATTTTTAAAAACCATTTGTCCTTCTGAACTATCATGAGAAACAAGATAGTGAGTTTGAGTATGAGCACGCAAACCCTTAAAAGGACCATCAATCAGCATCTTAAGTGCGCGTTTAGGCTTACCTGATGTCAAAGCCTTTAAAGGCGCTAAAGCAGACATAGCCGGTATCATTGCACCATCCTCAATGAGGAGCGCACCACCTTCTAATTCATCATCCTTATACCGCACATACCCCATACAATTTGGACCCACGGGGGAATTACCAGCTTTCTGATCAACTTGCACATCTCGTTGCTGACAAGCATTTCCATTTACTTGATTGTCTTGGTTTACTCCCAAAACAATATCATCACCATTAGCTGAAAAACTTTTACCTAACCTATCTGAAAGTTTAAGGCCTTTGTTTTTCGAGCGAAGTAATATCTCTGTCGATCCAAGAGAGCCAGCAGCTACAATTACTATATCCGCCGTTACGTTCTTTGGTGAAGTATCAGTCGCTACCCCCCTAGAGTTAGAAGAAAACCGTTTAAATTTATCGCGTAATTTTTGTTTTTTATTGAGCTTAAACATAACACGCCAAGGACTGACTTTATTTAAAGGTTCTATCTTTTCAACGTAGCCCACCTGCAAAGTTGTAAAGATGTCTGCCCCATGATTAAGTGCATCCGTTAGATAAGTTAGTGTAACAGTATTCTTGGCGCCAACATTACAACCAGACCAACAATCACCACATAATGTACACGCAGACTGTTTAACATTGGCCCTATTAACACCATCACGAAAATGAATAGCATTACTCTTCACTTTAGCTCGTAAGCCAAGCAACTTCGCACCATCATCTAGAGCCTTAAATTTTTGTATTTTATCAGGATCCGGGTATTGATTTGCCCCAAGCATTCGCTCAGCCCGTAAAAAACTCTCTTCTAATTCATCGCCTTTAAAAAGAGCGGTCGGCCATCCTCGATTTTGCAGAGTTTCTAATTCAGGACGCAATGCCAATGCTGAATTAATTAAAGAGCCTCCACCAAGCCCACATCCAAGGAGAACATGCACATCCTCACCCGTACGAAAATCATACAGATTAGTTGGGTCACCCATTTGAATTTTACGACCATTAATTTGTGTAGCATTTAAATTAGAAATCGCCCCTGGTTTAAACTGACCAGGTTTTATCTCACGGCCCCGCTCTATTACACAAACAGAAAGTCCCGCTCTGGAAAGACGAGAAGCCGCAACTCCTCCCCCATAACCTGAGCCGATGACAACAACATCATAATGTTCTTTCATTTGCTCTAAAGGTTTGGATAACGACCAATCAAAATGTATACTCATACAACAACTATGCCCCTATTCATTTTATAAGAACCAATCTTAAAAAAATAAATCAAGCTTTCATTCAAAATTGAGAGACAATAATGACTTATTTATCTTAAGTGTTTTATTTTAAACACTTAAGATTGTTATTGATAAGTATCAAAAGATATAAACTATCAGATACAGTCAAATCACAAACCAACCCTGAGACACTAAGATAACCAGGCTAACAAACAGGAGTACTTACCTAAAAAAATAAATTTTCAGCCGATTAAAAGGGGGACTGCGACGAAAAGAACTAAGGAACAATCATAATAATAACTCATTCAAACGAGGTCTTTGCTACATTTATAACTAGTCAACGGTTAATCATAGCAATTGGAATAATTTGATTTTACTTCACCAAGTCATGATACTACGACTTAAAAAGTCAAAAGAGTTTTTTTGCAAATAATCAAGATTATTATGAAACATAATGTCACCATAAATTCCACACGCCAAAATTTAAATAAACGAAGTCAATCAATTGATTTTTTTTATGAAGATACAGCTGTGTACAATTTAGATGAAACTATACCCAAACACATGCTGTTCAAACGCGCTCTTAAAACATTAGTGCTATTTGAAGGGTGCCCAAGTTCAAATCTCATAGATATATTACGATCTTCAAAATATTTGATTGGAATATTGCTTTCATCAAATGAATTTAAAAGCTGCTCTTCAATTTCGAAATATAACTACGTCTACATAGGAACTGAAGGAGATAAGAAACTTTCTTTTTCCTATGGCATTAAAGAGCTATCATTTAAAGGTTGGAATATTATAGACCCAAAGAATCTAGTGTTGCCAAATTTAGAAAATAAGTATCACACAGCTCTCTTAGAAAAAGTAATTTCAACAAGTTTAAGTAAAACATAATTGAAAGAATTTATTTATAAACCAGGCCGTAATATAGGTTTAGTTAACAAATTAAACCGCTCTAATTCCTCTTCAGTCATAAAATACATTTCATCTGCAGAAGCTGAATTTACTGTAAACCAATAAAAACTCTTAGGTATACCAAGCTTTTTATAGGTTTTAATATATGGCTTATGATCAGGGTGGTCCTTTGGTAATTCATGAGCTTCATAACCTTCATCGTCATCAATCCAGCTATGTATTCCTACTTTTGCACCCTGCTCCATTGTCCGCTCAACTCCCCCCATAAATAACTCAATACCACCAGATTCAATAATAGAATTTCTTGTTAAGTGAGTTGATAAGTTATTTCGACGAATTGTTTTTGCCATTTTCAAATTGACTTCATCATCATCAGAACCTGGAACAATATTTAATATTATTATCCGTGTATTAGGATATTTATTTAATGCAGCTCTAAATTTTACTAAAGAATCAGCTTGCGTCTCACCATTAATAATTAAGGCATCACCTTTAGGAGAGAAGGTCATTTCATCAGTAGTAGAGCTCAAATCAAAATACCCAAAAAATAAAAATGAGAGAACAAAGAGTACAAACAGCCCCACCCCCCATTGATGCATTATGGGTGATTTTTTAAGTTTGAATAACTGGAACAATTTCATATTAAAAACAGTACTAATTCATTCTTCTAAATTAAAATAGGACAGTAAAAACTACGCATATCCCATCTAATCATGCGCTCCCTCCTATTTATTGTCCTAATAAAATAAAGGGTGTTTTATTTTGACTACAATAATGAAGGCATGTCCTTTTTTGATACATAGAACAAACTGATAAGAAAATAAAACTGCCAACCAATAATATATATATTAAGCAAAATTAATCAAAAAATGTCTGATTTTGTTTAATTCTAACCTTTTCACGCTTATCCTAAAGACATTAACCATATAACCCCGCTAATTATTTCTACACCTCAATATTAATAGTTAATGGCACGCAAGTTGCCTCTTACCTGAATAATTATTCATTCTCAAAACATGATGCGACAGTTTCTAATTTTTAAGCTGTAACATGTTTCATCAATTTAATTAGGTAAAAACAGTTATGTCTAAAGTATCAATCTTCAACGAATTAGAGTCAGAAGTGCAATGCTATGCTCGCAACATTCCAAACACTTTATTAAAAGCAAAAGGTGCGGAAATTTGGGACGTAAACGGACATAGATATTTAGACTTTTTAGCGGGAGCTGGGGCCCTTAATTACGGTCATAACAACCCAATCTTAAAAAAAGCACTGTTAGACTTCATTGAAAAAGATGGCATCACCCACTCATTAGATTTACACACAACTGCAAAAGAAGAATTCTTAACTGTGATGCGCAACCATATTCTAAGGCCTCGCAATCTTGATTATAAAATCCAATTCACAGGGCCTACAGGCACAAATGCCGTAGAAGCTGCACTAAAGCTTGCAAGAAAAGTTACAGGGCGCACAAATGTCATATGTTTTACTAACGGTTTTCATGGTGTCAGCACTGGGGCCCTCGCAGCAACCGGTAACAAACATCATAGAGGTGGTTCGGGGATCCCTCTGAGCGGTACAACCTTTTGTCCTTTTGATGGCTATATAGATGATACGTTTGATACCATTGAATATTTATCAACTCTCTTAGAAGATAATTCTAGCGGTCTCGATTTACCTGCTGCTGTAATCGTCGAAACAGTACAAGGTGAAGGCGGCTTGAACACAGCTCGCATTTCATGGCTCCAACGCTTGCAAACTCTTTGTCGCAAACATGAGATTTTACTCATCGTTGATGATATTCAAGCTGGTTGCGGTAGAACTGGCACCTTCTTTAGCTTTGAGAGCGCTGGTATAATCCCTGATATTGTTACTTTATCAAAATCTCTATCCGGCTATGGATTACCTCTATCAATTGTCCTATTCCGTCGAGAATTAGATATCTGGAAACCAGGCGAACATAACGGAACTTTCCGTGGTAATAACCACGCCTTTATAACAGCAACAGCAATGCTCAAAGAATATTGGTCTAATCTTGATTTTTCAAATAATGTGAAAGAGAAATCTTTTTATCTCTCAAATCGATTAGAAAAAATGAAGTCTCGCTTCAAAAACAATATCAAGGAAACACGAGGGCGTGGAATGATGCGTGGTCTATGTTTCTATGATCCGTATCTTGCTGAAAAAGTTATAGCTGACGCTTATACCAAAGGACTTATTATTGAACGGTCCGGTCCCAATGATGAAGTCATTAAATTTCTTATGCCACTGATAATCACAATCGATCAGCTAAATGAGGGATTAGATATTCTGGAAAATTCTATCCTAGAAACTGTCATGCATGACATTCCAATGGCAGCTGAATAATCTCATTCAGTTTGAGGTTTCTATAAAAGATATTCAGCCTGACATTGCCTTAAAAGTAAATCTGATCGTAAGAGTAAAAAAATGTATATGTCTCCACACCATGATCACTTCATAAGATGGCACGAAGGTGAAAGGTTAGATACAGTCTTTGAACAAACCTGCGACAGACTTATCAAAGAAGCAAAAGAATCTCATTTAGCCGTTGAAAACTCACAATGGAAATTAAGCTATCAAGAGCTTGATCAGCGCGCTAATCAATTTGCAAGATGCCTTGCAAAACAAGGTATCAAATCTGGAGATCGAGTTGGCTTGTTGTTTAACAAGTCAGCTTATACGTACATTGCACTACTTGCAGTTTTAAAGTTAAATGCTGCTTACGTTCCCCTAGATGTTGGCTTTCCAAAAGAACGCATTGCATTTATTCTGGATGATGCAAATGTCACAAAAATCATAACGCTAGAAGAACTTAAAAATGTTCTAGGTTCTGTTGATGCTGAAATTATCACTATAGATAGCCCAACCCTGGAGCTTGAAAAAGAAGATAGCAGTCGATTGACAAGTGATGAAAAAGGTAAAGCTAAGGAACAGCTTTGCTATATTATTTATACCTCAGGAACAACCGGCAATCCCAAAGGGGTTACAATTGAGCATCCGAGCATTTGCAATTTTGTACGAGTTGCCAGTGAAGTTTATGGTGTTCGCCAATCTGATCGCATGTATCAAGGTATGACCATAGCATTTGATTTTTCTGTCGAAGAACTGTGGGTAGCATTTGCATCTGGTGCAACTCTGGTTCCTGGCATAGGAAGTACAAACCTGGTTGGTAATGACCTTTCAAAATATTTGGTAAAAAATGAAGTGACAGCACTTTGTTGTTGCCCAACATTACTGGCCACGATCGAAGACGATCTTCCTCGATTACGTTTTCTTTTGGTTTCTGGTGAAGCATGCCCTCAAAACCTGGTTGTGCGGTGGCATAAAAAAGGTCGTACTTTTTTAAATGCTTATGGACCAACTGAAGCTACAGTAACGGCCACATGGACAGAACTCCATCCTGACAGACCCGTCACAATAGGCGAACCTCTTCCAACCTATTCTGTTGCAATCGTAAAAGCAGATGAAAATGAGGAAGTTCCCAATGGTGAAATTGGAGAAATTTGTATTGGAGGAATTGGGTTAGCAAGTGGTTATCTAAACCGACCAGGTTTAACTAAAAAAGCTTTCATAAATGACTTTATCGGATTGCCAGAAAACCCATCAAATAAAATATATCGAACGGGCGATCTCGGCCGTTTTAACTCGGACAATCAAATCGAATTTTTAGGTCGTATCGATACTCAGGTAAAAGTTCGCGGATATCGCATAGAGCTTACTGAAATAGAATCTATTATTCTTCAAATTCCGGGAATTTCTCAAGCAGTTGTAGATACCTACGAAACAGAACCCGGTGAGCCTGAACTGGTTGCTTATTATTCTCTCGCAGATAAAACCAAAGACATCTCAGTTGCTGATATGATCTCAGCGCTTAAAAGCGCTTTGCCAAGCTACATGATCCCTGGTTATTTTGAAAAGCTGGATGTCATTCCTATGTTACCCAGCGATAAAGCAGATCGAAAAAAACTCCCTGCTCCATCTGGTAGACAAGTTCAAAGAAGCATTGGTGACTTTGTTTCACCAACAACACCTACACAATTACTGACCTCAGAAGCTCTGGCAAAAACGTTACGTATCGAAGACGTTTCGATTGATGATAATTTTTTCGATGACCTAGGAAGCCATTCACTTCTAATGGCTCAGTTTGCTGCAAAATTAAAAACATTGTCCATTGAAAGATTGGGCAAACCTATCGAAATTTCTATGCAAGAAATTTATCAAAACCCGACGATACAAAAGCTTTCAAAACTCATAGATAAAAACTCAATAGAAACTAATAATGCACCCAAACATCCTTTGCGTCGTGATGAGCAACATATTGCCAGCGATAAAGATTATTATATTTGTGGAACCCTACAAATAGCCTATATGCTATTTTTCCTGACTTATAATGTCGTGATTGGAATAACACTTCTTAATTGGGTAATTGCCTCACCTACAATGACAGACTTTTTTCTTCGTATGTTTGGTTTAGGTTGGGCATTCTTTTTCATCAGCCTTGGTATTCCTTTTCTTGCAAAGAAACTACTTATCGGCAAATGGAAAGAAGAACGCATTCCAATTTGGAGCATGGCTTATTTACGTTTCTGGTTAGCCAGAAGTTTTATGGGCTCAAGTATTTTCGTTATGTTTTCTGGTAGTCCCGCTTATAATTTCTACCTAAGGCTTATGGGCGCTAAGATCGGTAAAAACACAGTCATCAACACCAAGTTTGTGCCAACTTGTACAGACATGCTGGAAATTGGTGACAATTGTATTCTACAAAAAGATAGCTACTTAACTGGTTACAAAGCCCAAGACGGATATATATATACCGGCCCAGTAAAACTTGGAGACAATGTTTTTGTCGGCCAAGGCACTGTTCTAGAGATCAACAGCTCCATGGGAAATGACACCCAACTTGGCCACACCTCGAGTTTACAAGAGCACCAACATGTACCCAGTGGCAAAAACTACCACGGTTCACCAGCTGTCGAGACCAAGACAAATTACAAACGCATTGTAGATCCGCTTGAATGCACACTTCTACGTCGACTTATCTACACCCTCACTTTACCAGTCATTGGGCTATTAATATTTTTACCACTAACATCTCTATTAATGTATTGGTATTTCCCTCACCTCTTCGGAACAGGGAAAAATTTGGCTAGCCTTATTACTGAAGCAACCAATTTTGTACAATTGTTTACAGCCAACTTTATTAGAGACATAACTTTCCTTTCCTTCAGTCTCTTATGGGTAGGTATATTAGTAGGACTTGCCTGGATAGGCATCATGCCACGTATTTATAATTATTTTCTCAAAGAAGATAAAACTTATGTCCTCTATGGCTTACATTACTTCTTTTTCACCAGGGTCGTAGCAAGCAGCAATTCAAAATTTTATAATTTATTATTTGGCGACAGCTCTATGATAGTTCATTACCTAAAATATATAGGGTATAAACTAGGAAGAGGAGAACAAACTGGTTCTAACTTTGGCGTTGAGCAAAAACACGATATTCCTTTCTCATGTGAAATGGGAGATGAAACACTAGTCTCTGATGGTCTATCAATGATCAATGCCGAATTTACAAACACCTCCTTCAGAATTTCCAAAACAAAAATTGGTGGAAATAGTTTTCTTGGAAATAATATCTTTTACCCAACAGGTGGTCGCACTGGTGAAAACTGCTTGTTAGCAACAAAAGTTATGATCCCCTTAGACGGAAAATTACGAGAAAATGTTGGGCTTTTAGGATCACCTTGTTTTGAAATTCCTCGTGCCGTGCGCCGCGATACAGGACTAGACAGATATCCAAAAGGACCAATCCGCTCAGAACGCTTAAAGAAGAAAAACGTCTCTAATTTTATAACAGTAATCACTTACCTAATGATCTTATGGCTTTATGGAACCATTGCACTATTCACAGGAATAGCAATACTGCTAGCTTATGGTACATATGGAATGGGAGTATTTATCCTTACTGGCTTTTTCATGCTGTTTTTTACTATCGGTTATTTTGCTTTGTTCGAACGTTGGAGCTTAGGGTTTAAAAAGCTCAAACCACAATTCTGTTCAATCTATGACAATTATTATTGGAAACATGAACACTATTGGAAACTCATGGAAAATCCACTCGTCAATCTTTTTGCCGGAACACCCTTTAAAAATATGATCTCCAGATTGCTGGGTATAAAAGTGGGAAGAAAAGTTTTTGACGATGGCATGATCGTAACAGAAAAAAGCCTTGTTGAAATCGGTGATCTTTGCACATTCAATAAAAGCACAACTTTGCAAGCACATTCCTTAGAAGAAGGCGTTTTCAAATCTGATTATATAAAAATTGAAAATAATTCCTCATTTGGCATAGCTTCATTCATTCACTATGGAGTACATATCCAGGACAATGTGCATATTGATGCAGACAGCTTCTTAATGAAAGGATCCGTATGCATTAATGATAGCACCTGGAGAGGCAATCCAGCCAAAGCCATTAATTCAGTTGAGGCAATTTCAGAATTATTTGAGAAGAAAAAACCATCCTCTATCATTAACAAAGCGAGTAATCTCAATGATGAAATTATTGAAGCCGCTGAATAGTTCATCATTACTAAATGATGGTTTTGTGAGAAAAATTATAATCAACAAACCTCACAAAGCTACAATATTGATATTTGATTGGGAAAAAATTACAGCTGAAAGTTACGAGGCACATTTCTCAACATTAGCAACAAAGGAAAAGGCTAGAGCTAAGAACATATCTCACTTGAAAAGAAAACGAGAATATATTCTGGCAAGAAGTTTAACACGAATGTCTCTTTCATGGTTTTGTAAATCAGAGCAACAACCAAACCACGCATTTCTTGCGCCAAAAGATTGGGATATACAAGAAAACGAGTTTGGGAAACCCTTCATCGCAAACAATCTATTAGTAAATATAAATTTTAATATTAGCCACACAGACAAATACTTAGCCATCGCCATCACTAAAGAAGATGAAATTGGAATTGATCTAGAACCGGTTAGATCATCACCACTTTCACCATTTCCGACACATCTCTTTTCAAGAGCCGAACTCAAAGCATTAAAAAAATTAGATGATGTAAATCACAGCGTACAATTCGCTCAATTATGGACAGCAAAAGAAGCCGCTGCCAAATGTGTTGGGAAAGGAATGAACATTGATTTTTCTAAAATTGAATTAATGACGGCTGAAACAGGTAAAATGAAAGTTGTGTCAAAAAACTCAAAAATCAACGACATCTCTTTGCATAGTCTACCTCTAAATGATGATAGAAACTCTCATCAGCTTTCAATTGCATTCATGACTAAAGCAAAGTCATTAATGTTTTCAAAGTATCCAATCACTCAATATCTCTTCCCATAAACCCTAAACTCTTAATAAATAAAAATAAAATAGAAACACTTAAAATACATTTTTTTAAAATTTTGAAGACTATTACAAATCTATGAAAACTGGGCATAACTCAATATCAGTTAGAGACCCCGCAATGTTTTTTCATTAGATTAAATTACATGTTATGCTTAGATTCGAATCATATACATTGTTATGTATTATATGTTCGATTTTCGCATATAACAGACTGGTACTTCCTTTAGGTTGGAAGCATGCCGTGAGTAGTTTGGCAACCCAGTCTTTTATGCACGTAGTAATCTAGTAAATTTGAGTATTTTTTTTGCTGAGTGAAAGAGCTTGAATTGTTAAGCAGCTTTTAGTTAGCAACTTTTATTTGATTTTTGATTTCTACGGGGCAAAAAAATGATCTTTGAATTACAAATCAAAACGGCATTAAAACTAATATTGACCGTTCTGTTTATTGGCGTATCAACTCACGCAATAGCTCAAGACGTTGATGGTCTCGACGAAGATGATGCACCTGTTCCTGGTGTAGAAGCAAATTTACTTATAGAATATCAAAGCGATAATGTTCTTTCGGGCGATAATGATATTGATGGTAGTCAAACTTATTCAACCCATGAATTAGATGCCGCAATACATTTCTCTAAGTTTGTATCTCTTTATGCAACTCTGAACTATCAACCACAACGCGGCTTTCTAAAAGATTTTGATGAAGATCTTTTTTCTGAAGATAATTACTTTGAAGATCAAGGTATCGACCTCGAACAATTTTTCGTCGAATTTGAATTCAACAACGTAGCAATATTCGGCGGTAAATTTACTGCAAACTTTGGTAAAGCTTGGGATGAAACACCCGGTGTTTATGGAACCGACTTCGCTGAAGATTATGAAATTGAAGGTAATATAGGTTTTGGTGCTGAAGTTGAATTTGAAAAAACTCCCTTTGGCGATCTCACTATCGCAGCCGCTGGTTTCCAGTTGGATAGAACATTACTAAGTAGTTCTTTATTTCAAAACACAGAGCCAAATGAAAAAAGTGATGGTGGAGCTGGAAATACAGATGGTATACAATCATATGTAATCTCTGCAGATGCTGAGAAAATACTTGGCGATAATTCACTAAATGCACATTTTGCCTACATTAATCGTAAAAAAGGCATCGGACATGACGATTATGACGATGAAAAAGGTTTTGTCTTTACACTCTACGGTGAAAGAGATTTAGGCCGTGGGTTTTCTCTTGAATGGATTGGTGAAATGGCATTAATCGATAATTTCAACGCCACCGAAGACAACATTAATTATTATACTGTTGGGCTAGATATTGAATTCAGAGAGAGGTATCACTGGGCTGTATCATATACTAATCGTGATGTTGATAATCCATGGGACGGTTCATATGATGAGCACCTCTTCCAAACCTCTGTAGGAGTTGAAGTATGGAGAGATTGGAACTTTGACATTGGTTATCGTTATACCGAGACCGGTAGTGACAATGATAATGCACACTTCCTAGGATTGTTAGTTTCAAAAGAATTTGAATATAGAAAAGAAGCAAACTAAATCATTCTAAAAATATTTATAAAACAAATATTTGCTATATCAGTTAGATTATAAACTCATTTCAAAAAGGCGTTATATTTTATATAACGCCTTTTTTTTAATTAAAACACTCCATCAACATTCATTTAAGGCAATAAATTACATAAGAATCTGTATTGTAAACTTTACTCTCAGCCTCACTCCTCAGCCTTTAAATGACTTTGATAAAACAAATGGTCAGAGTAATTTCCTGCACATACGCGCTTTAACGCTTCCATGAATGTTAGAAAACTTATTACTAAGCAGGCTTAGAATTTTTAAATTACAAATAAAATTAGCAAGGAAGCTATTAGGGAGAAGGTGAATGTAGCTAATCAATTTCTATAAACCTAGCAATTGATATTTAAAGTAGAGAGCAAAAGATCAAATAAAGCAGCAATAAATAAATTTACATTTCAAGAGTAAATAGGCGGAGACCTAGACCTAATTACACGAACTCCATTCCCCATATAAGCAGAAAGAAAATTCACGTGGTTTAACACCATATTGTATATGTATCTGTAAGATTTCTTATCAGAATTTTCTGATTTTGAATAAAAAGCTAAACAACTAGCATGACATCCAGAACTATCTGTCTTATGCCCTTTATTTTGATCAGCGTTTCGTTTTTCACCCGTTTCCAAATTAATATAAACAAGGCCATCAGAGGTACATATCAAAATCCAAGAAGTTTCATGCTTTGAAAGAGCCTGTGCGACCGTACTGTAAAAACTAAACTGTAAACTGGCAGGAAAAATCAGAGCAAAAAACAGAAGAACGCATATAAAGTTCTTAAAACAACTTTTAAAAACATTCTTCATATTTTGCTCCGTTTTTAACACATCAAAAAAAGATAAAGTAAAATGAGTTTAACCAGCTCTAGTTAATGCCCACCACGTAATCAAACCTATAAGTACCAAAACGCTGCCACCAACTAGCACCCAACGCAAAACACCACTACCAGCATTAGTTGATGGGTGTGGTCGATCACTTACTATTTTTTCAAATGAATTAAAAAACTTTCCTGCCAAAATTTTAGCGGTACTATTAATTAATCGGGCTCCTAGCTGAGCTAGTTTCCCTGTGACAATTGCTTCAACATCATAGCTAAGCAACGTCCCACCACCAGGTTGTGGTGTTAGTGTCACTGTCGCAGCGCCTTTAGCATTACCAACAGATCCCCCAGATCCACTACCAACAAGTTTATATCCATTCGGTGGATCTAAATCCTGAAGTTCAACTTCACCATTAAATTTAGCTTTGATGGGACCAATTTTAGTTACAATCGTCGCTTTAAAAGCAGTATCAGAAATCTTTTCCATAGACTCGCAACCAGGCATAGCCTGACTCAAAACTTCAGGATCATTTAATGCTTGCCAAACCACTTCAGGACTAGCAGCTATTTCATTTTGTCCAGTTAACTTCATACTTATTTTTTCACTCCCTATTTTTATTGAAGACAATTTTGTCCGTTATTATTAATTCTTAAAAAATTTTGATAAGCTTCAGGCGTATCAAGATCCTTAAAAAAATTTCGATTCAAAGTTTCATATTTATGGACGCTATGAGGGTTTTTCTTAGTGTAATTTTTGCAAGCAAGATTTGTACTTGAGCAAAGAATTTCAGAGACATAACTGTTAGGCAAAATTATTGGGTTTCCTCGTTGTTCATCACAATAAGGAATAAAAACTTGTTCAACTTCTTTTTTGAAAAATTCGTCAATGAACTTATTAATGTCATTGGCAACCAAAAAAGGTTGATCAGAGAGGGCCAGCAATACAGCTTTATGTGTTCTATCTATTGCTGATAAACCGGCACGCACGGATGATGCCTGTCCATTTTGATATTCCCGATTGTTTACAATGGTGATAGGTAAACCTTCCAACTCACTTTTAACCGCATTGGCTTCAAACCCAACGACAACATAAAGATGGTCAATCTTGCTTGCTAATAATGTTTCAACAGAATAGCGCACCATACTAAGTTCTTCAGATACCTTGAGGAGCAACTTATTCTCCGTCCCCATTCTGTTTGAAAGGCCTGCAGCTAATAAAATTCCTACAATCTCATTTGACATCAGAGAACGCCCTCCAATTTTTGGCATTGGAGTTTATGTTCGGCGCGGCGAATTAGCGTAATTTCAGATAATATTGATAAAGCAATTTCTTCCGGTGTAACGGCACAAATATTCAAACCCGCTGGTGCTTTAACAAAATCCAACCTTGCTAGATTTTTGCCATTTGATAATTTATCTTTTAATGCTGAGAATTTTTTCTGACTACCAACAAAACCAATATATTCACTTGGCAAACTAAGTGCTGTCTGTAACGCAATTGAATCTCCCACACCCTGGGTAGCAATTACAAAATACACGTCCTGCACTTGAGCATTCATTTTATCTTTTAATTCAGAAACAATCGCCTGTTCATTAGATGCCTTAAGCGGTGTCTGAAGTGATATGATGTCATAATTAAAATAACTACACAGTTGGTCAAGCGAGTTGGCCACTGGAGAAGCACCAAAAATTATAACTTGAGGATTGGCAATAACAGGCTCTAGGAAGATATCCGTAACACCTTTACTCGGACATCCGCTTTTGTGTAACTCTACACCATCACTGTCTGTGTCAGACTTCACATCCTCGCTAGGCTTAATCCTAATCAATCTAGGTTTCTTAGAACTAAATAATTCTTGCGCCACACATTTAACGGCTCTTTGAACACAACTACCACCAACCCAGCCAGATAAATCCCCTGTTGGACTAACTTGTGCTTTAAATCCTGGTTTCGCAGAAACTGAACCTTCTGTTTTAATAACAGTCGCCAGGACATAGCCTGACTTATTTTCTGTTTTTGATAAGCCCTTGTTTTCTGATTGACTATTCTCTGACATATCTTAGATCCTCGCAAATTCAGGTTCTAAGGCAGCCAAACTTTGCAGGTTATGGGCTGACGCAAATAAATCAATATGAGGAAGTGTAGCATTCATAGCAGCTGATGTTGGTTCATACCTCTCCCACCCCAACATAGGGTTCAGCCAAACAATACGCTTCACCTTACGCTTAAGGCGATGCATTTCAGACGCAAGCAATTCAGGTTCTCCAGTGTCATAACCATCGCTTACAACAATCACCATCGTTCTCGAAGTGATAATACCTTTAGAATATTCTTTATTTAGCAACTCTATTGCAGAACCAATTTTAGTACCACCTGACCAGCCTTGCGCAATGAGAGACATGCGTTCCATTACTTTAATCGGATTTCTGTCTTGCAACAGGCTCGTTATTTGAACAAGTTTGGTGTGAAAGATAAATGCATCTGCTTTTTTAAACGACCCCAACAAACCATACATAAACCGCATAAAGAATTGCGAATAATTATCCATAGAGCCTGAAACATCCAAGAGAATAACCAACTTAAATGGTCTCTTCTTAGGCGCTTTATGAAATAGATTAATTGGCACCCCGCCCGTTGCAACACTTTTATGCAGAACCTTACGAATAAAAATTTCTTTCTTTTTATTTGAGAGCACTTTTCTTCGTGAAAGTTTATACCGAATGTTGCGAGCAAGACGATCTGTGAGTTTTAGTATTTCTTCTAAATCATTAGGGTCAGTGATGTTGTTTATATCAATTGTCTCTAGGTTTTCTGCAGAAGAGGCGCCGCTTAAATTACTACTGTGGCCAGCCATATCTTCCCCATCTCTGGATTGGTCTTCCACTTCATCTGATAGTGTTTTCTTTTTAGACTGAGAACTATCTGTGTCTTGTTGAACAGGTGGTTTTTCTGATTTCGATTTACTTATATTGGAGGTAACTTTCATTTCAGAGGCGATATGATCTTTCCAAAATGAATCAAAATAGACAGTAAATTTACTCCATTCATTTTTATCAGAAACAAGTGCACTACGTAGAACTGAAAAGAAGATTTCTTTATTTAAAATATCAAAACTGTTTAATGATTTAATGGCATCTGAAGTTTCTTTAACACCAACAAGGAAACCACTTCTTCTCAAAGTTTGAGAAAAGTTATGAACAAGGGTTTCTACCTGGTAGTGACCAAGGTTTAAATTGCTGTCAGAATTGTCATTACCTCTTAACATGCTATGCAACTTTCCCAACAAATTTTTCAACAATTTCTACAGGGTATTGGGAACGATCAACTTTAGTTTTTAATAGACAACATAACGTCTGATAGAGCTGCTCAGAATCTTGTTTTAGATCAGAGATCTCTAATCCTAATAGAACTCCAGCCCAATCAATTGTTTCAGCTATTCCTGGTTTTTTTTCAATATCTTCAAGACGTAGCTTTTGCACAAACCTAACAATCTGTGATGCTAAATTGATATCAATCTCTTTTATATGAGATTGAAGAATTCTAATTTCTGTTGTCTCATCAGGATAATCAAGATAATGAAAAAGGCAGCGCCGTCGTAAAGCATCAGATAGCTCACGCGTTCCATTCGATGTTAAAATAACGATAGGAATTGATTTGGCCTTTACAGTACCAAGCTCAGGAATAGAAATTTCATAATCTGATAAAACTTCAAGTAGGAAAGCCTCAAATTCTTCATCAGCGCGATCAATTTCATCAATCAATAAGACTGATTGCTCAGTTGATTGAATTGCTTTCAGAAGCGGTCTTTGTAAGAGAAACTCTTCACTAAATATATGATCTTGTTTTTCCTTAGTATCAAGATCACTGTCTTCCAACAATTTAGCTGATAAAAGTTGTTTTTGATAATTCCATTCATAGATTGCCGAGGCGCTATCAAGCCCCTCATAACATTGCAAACGAAGCAATTCACTATTATTAGCCTGAGCAATACTCTTAGCTAAGTGAGTTTTACCAACTCCAGCATCACCCTCAAGTAACAAAGGTCGTTTAAGAATATTCATCATCTTAATCGCCATAACGAGCGACTTATCAGCAATATATCCAGTCGAAGCTAAATCAGCTTGTATTTCATTATTCTGTTTCATGAAAACTCATTTGTGACCTCCGGCTATATAAAATTTGAGATAACCGGAGGTCTAAAAAAGCGTTAAAATTAAAGCTTACTTATGCAAACCAAGATGTTTTGCATGTGCCCAAACATTTGGAGCCGTGTGAGGCATTTGAGTATGAATACCTCCAAAAGCTCTAAAGGCATCATTAATGGCATTTGAAAAAGCTGGTACACCACCAACGTTAGGGCTCTCACCAACACCCTTTGCACCAATAGGGTGATGCGGACTTGGAGTTACAGTATAATCTGTTTCCCAAGTTGGGGTTTCAACTGCGGTTGGTAAGAAGTAATCCATAAGACTAGCGCCTTTAACATTACCATCTTTATCATAATCAATGAGCTGACCCATCGCGATGGCAAACGCTTCTGTAAGACCACCATGAACTTGACCATCAATAATCATAGGATTGATACGTGTTCCACAATCATCTAGTGCATAAAATTTACGTATCTTAGTTAAACCAGTATCAACATTAATATCAGCAACACAGATATAAGCACCAAATGGGAAAGTGAAGTTAGGAGGATCATAATAATTCACAGCCTCCAATCCCATTTCCATTCCATCAGGAACATTGTTATAGGCAGCCCACGCAATCGCTTTCATATCTGCTGATTTGTCTGGATTACCTTTGACAAGAAAACGATCAACTTCCCATTCTAAATCATGTTCAGAAACTTCAAGCAAATGCGCTGCAATCTTCTTCGATTTTTCCTTAATTTTTTGAGCCGCTTTTGCACAAGCAGCACCAGCTACAGGTGTCGACCTTGAACCATAAGTACCAAGTCCATATGGAGCCGTATCAGTGTCCCCCTCTTCAATCGTTATTCCAGAAGCTGGAATACCAATTTCGCTTGAAAGGATTTGCGCATAGGTTGTTTCATGACCCTGCCCTTGAGATTTCGTTCCCAAACGCGCAATTGCATCACCGGTTGGGTGTATACGAATTTCACAAGAATCGAACATACCAATACCAAGAATGTCACAATTTTTAGAAGGCCCTGCACCAACAACCTCTGTAAAGAAAGAGATACCTATACCGAGCAAATCTCTATTCGTTCCATTTCTGAAACCTTCTAGTTTTTGTTCTTGCTCAGCTCTTAATTTGTCATATTCGACAGCTTGAAGAGCCTTGTTCATCGCGACAGGGTAGTTGCCACTATCATATTCCCAGCCAAGAGCTGAGTTATATGGAAATTGCTCTGGTTGAATAAAGTTCTTCAACCTTAACTCGGCTGGATCCATGTTTAACTTTTGTGCTAAAACATCAATCATTCTTTCAATCAAGTAAGCTGCTTCTGTAACCCGGAATGAACAACGATAAGAAACACCACCCGGAGCCTTATTAGTGTAAACACCATCAACAGAAACATGAGCTGTTGGTATGTCATAAGATCCTGTACAAATATGAAACATGCCAGCCGGAAACTTTGTAGGGTCTGCACATGCATCAAAAGCACCATGGTCAGCTAACACATGGCATCGCAGGGCTGTAATTTTACCATCTTTAGTCGCTGCTAATTCACCTGTCATATGATAGTCGCGAGCAAAAGCAGTCGTAGCCAAATTTTCGATACGGTCTTCAACCCATTTAACAGGAAGGCCCGTTACAATTGAGGCAACTACAGATAAAATGTAACCTGGATAAATACCAACTTTACCACCAAAACCACCACCAATATCTGGTGCAATCACACGGATTTTATGTTCAGGGATTGGAGTAAGTAAAGCGGCAACAGTTCTCACAACATGAGGAGCTTGAAATGTTCCCCAAAGAGTAAGTTCTCCTTTAATTTTATCCATATATGCTAAAGAACTAGCCGTCTCTAGTGGACAAGGGTGAACACGGTGGTAAGTAAGCATTTCTTTGACAGATACTTCCGATGTATCAAACGCACTGTCAGTACTTTCTTTATCACCTACCTGCCAATTGAAAATATGGTTATGGTGTTTACGAGCTCCATGAGCACCTTCCATCTGATCCTTAATGTCTTCGCGTAAAACCGGAGCATCAGCATCCATAGCTTTAAACGGATCAATTAAAGGGGGTAGGTCTTCATATTCGACTTCAACTAACTCTATTGCATCAGCAGCTATGTACCGGCTCTCAGCAACGACAAATGCAACCTCTTGCTCTTGAAAAAGAACTTTTTCATGAGCTAAAACAGCTTGAACGTCACCAGCTAATGTCGGCATGTAATGTAAGTTTAGTGGAATTAAGTCTTCAGCTGTAAGAACCGCAATCACACCGGGAAGTGCTAAAGCAGCTTCCTTATTAATGTTTTTAATTCGGCCATGCGGAACAGTGCTTCGAACAAAGTCACCATAGACCATACCTGGCAACTTAATATCATCAACATAATTACCAGCACCTTGAGTAAAGCGAACATCTTCAACTCGTTTTCGAGAACAACCAATACCTTCTAAAGCAGCTTCTCTTTCTTCTTTTGTTACTTCGATATTCATTCTGCTGCCTCCTTGGCATTTATTGTTTCCGCAGCATAACGGATTGCCTTAACGATATTCTGATAGCCTGTACAACGACACAGATTACCTGAAATTCCCCAACGGATTTCTTCTTCAGTAGGATTTGGATTTTCTTTAAGCAATCGATAAGCGCGCGTAATCATTCCCGGTGTACAAAAACCACATTGAAGACCGTGCTTTTCCATAAAAGCAGCCTGAATGGCATGAAGTGTGCCATCGGCATCAGCGATGCCTTCAATAGTTGTGATATTTGCCCCATCAACCTGAGCCGCAAAAACGGTACAAGCTTTGACAGAGCGTCCATCAATATCAACTGTACATGCGCCGCAATGCGTTGTGTCACAACCAATATGCGGACCTGTAATATCAAGGTCATCTCTCAACAAGTGAATTAATAAAGTACGCGGTTCGGTCTGAACACTTACTTCCCTGCCATTAATGGTAAGATTATATTCTTTTTTCATTTTCTTCCCCTAAGATTGAGCACGACTAAGAGCCGAATTGATCGCTTGCCTTGTCATTTGCCCAGCCATCTTTGTTCTATATTCAGCAGAACCACGAGCATCCGCTGCCGGTTCACAAATAGCCTCTAAACTTCCAATTGCTTTGTTAATAATGGCTGCGGCATCTGAACCTCGGTTCCCCAAAGGGGCACCAACTAAAATCGAAGATGCTTCTTCGGCATAAAGCGGAATATCTCCAACATTGGTTAGAGCAATAGAGGCTGAAGAGCATTGACTTCCATTCATAGTAAGAAGTACAGCGGAAGCGGCAGTAGCATAATCTCCAACTTTCCGTTTCATCTTCTCATATGCATAACCCGAGGAACTGGCAGGTGTTGGAATTGAGATTTTGGTGACAATCTCACCTTCTTCTAATGCTGTAAAATAAGCTGAGTGATAAAACTCACGTGCAAAAATTTCACGTTCACCAGAAGCATTTTCAACTATAAATTTTGCATTGAGGCACTGCATAAGTGCTGGCATATCATTACCAGGATCACCATTAGCAACATTCCCACCAACAGTTCCGCAATATCGAATTTGAGGGTCCGCAATTAACAAAGCTGCTTCTTTAAGGATAGGGCAAGCGGCTTCTAATTCTTTAGAGTGAATAATTTCATGTTGAGTTGTAAGAGCACCAATTTCAATAGTATTGGAAGAAATAGAAATTCCTTTTAAATCAGCTATACTCTGAATATCTATAATATTCTCTGGTACCGCCATGCGTAGCTTCATCATGGGAATTAAGCTATGACCACCGGCCAAAATACGCCCTTCATCTCCATATTTTTCTAACAGAGAAAACGCCTCATCTTTTGTGTGGGGCCGATGGTATTCAAATGGTCCTGGAATCACGATGGAACCTCCCTTCCATATTAAGTGTGAATATGAATCAGTGAAGAATTTCGTAGATGTTTCGCGAGATAATTATGTTTTAGTTATTTTTGTCATTTTTTATTTATGCGCAAAAAACATCAGAAAAACTTCTGATTAAGAAGAGGTTAAGTCGGGGGAGACAATAGTCTCAAATAACAAATCATGAACAGGCCTTAAATATCCTCAGAACCATTCATGCAGCATGAAAAATAAGATTTTCAACATAAATTACGTAATGATGTCATGAATACCATTAGTGAAAAAACTATAAAAAGGGTACTTTGATAAGGTTGGTAGAAATAATTTCAAAGCTATATTCAATCAAAAAGAAATATTTAAAATAAAAAGAGAAAACTAGCTTCGTTAAGACTAGAAAAGAAAATAAATATTAAAAAGTATCTACAAAAACAAAAAGCGCAGCTTTAAGCTGCGCTAATAGTTATTTAATATAATAAAATCAATTTAATAATCATAAGTTAGAAAGAAAACGAACCACCCTCCACACTATGTATATGATTTTTCTAGATCAACTTTCTCAAGCATCTGTGTGATGATTTCTAATTTACTCCGACTAACAGGCACTTCTGTCTCAGTTGGTTCTCCCATCAATAAAAAACCTCGATCACCATCTTTTATAATCGCTTTCACATGATTGAGGTTAACAAGAAAACTTCTATGGCATCGAACAATCCCAGCGCCTGCTACTTTCTTCTCAATTTTTGAAATTGAATGGTCGCAATAATATTCATCATTTAAATCATTAATCACAGTGTAGTGTCCATCAGCCGCAACATGAGTAATATTGGTTGGATGAAGGTAAACTGTCGCACCATTCTTCTTAACCGGAATGCGTTTTATCTCTTTTTTATTTCTAAAGTGATTAAACTCACTGCTATCATTATCGGAAAATGAATTTAGATGTTGCTGTTCATCAAGACTTTTTTCTGGCAACGCCATCAAGAGAAATAATCCGCAAAAGAAGAAAGAAGTTAAAGCCACGGCAACGCCCATGATATCAGAAGAAAAAACAGGGCTTTGCACTAAATCTGTTGCATCGTCTTTTAATATGAAACTCGTAGAAAACATGCCTACATAATGCATAGAAGAAATTGAAATACCTAAAACAACAGCTGCAATTGATATCTCCCGCATCGCCTTTTCACGAAAAGCAAACTTAAGCGCCCCTGTTGAAACAACAACACCGATAAGCACAGATAAGAAAATACCAACAGAAGAATAGCTAATAATGCAATTCCCTCTCATAGCACTCATCCCCGTAAAGTGCATGGAGGTAATACCAAGCCCCATGAATAAGCCACCAATGATTAAGCCCCACCTACTCGCAGAAACATAATTACAAATATAAAGCCCAAGGCCTGTCATAATCATAGCTGTAAAAGCAGAAACAATAGTGAGTAACACATCGTAATAAATTATAATGGGTAACTTAAATGCCAACATGCCAATAAAGTGCATTGACCAGATAGAACCGCCAATGGCTATAGCACCTTTTAAAATTTGCATTTTTGGAGAATAATCAATTAACCAGCTTGTACCTGAGGTTAAAATCAACCCCGTGAAGGACCCCATAATGGCAACTAGAATAGATAAAATAATTAAAATAATATTATATTCAACAACCATTTGTGCACTACCTCCCAATAGCTACAAAGGTGCTCTTAAATCACTTGCACACGTCTCCTTTACTTAAATGATTACGGAGCCTTTGAAATTTATCTCTTAAATTTTTCATCGAAAAAAGCAAAATTCACATAAATATATTTTTTTTATAATAGTATAATCTAACGTTTTTCTAAAGCACTTAAAGTCGCTTCAATAACAAGTAAAATTGAAGCATGGCGTGACTTTTCCATTCTAGCAGTACTTAGAATTCTATAATCATCCCATTTTCCTTCTGGCATTTTATCATCTATCAATAACATATCTCTGACCTGCTCATAGAGAACTGAAATCTCATCAGATGTAGATCCAATAACATTTCGAGCAAAGATAGAAGCAGAGCAACTTCCTAATAAACAAGCTCTAACAGTTTGTCTAAAATCAACAATTTTATCTTCGAAAACATTAAGCTCAACACTAACAGATGAACCGCAAATCCGAGAACGTTTACGAGAAGTAAAATCTGCATTTTCTAACGTACCTAACAAAGGTATGTTCATCGATAAGTCTTTTACCTGATCATTATATATTTTTTGTAAAGATAGATTTGAATTACTAGCTTGGTCTTTAGCTAATAGCTTTTCCGAATTATAAGGCATTATTTTATTAAGCCCCCTATTCCTAAACTCATAATATATTTTGAAGATATTTTTTGACCAGAAATCACTTGTTGTAAAATCCAATCAAAACCGTTCAATTTATGAGATCGAGCACATGTAGGTACACCAATAACTGAAGAATTATTGATATTACCAAACATTAGTAGGTTTCCTGGCTCAACAGGCATACCAACATGAACAACATCCCCACCAGCATAAGTCAGAGCGCGAGGTATAACATCATTACGATCGCAAAGAGCACAAGAACCTAAAATCAATATAGGCGATAATTTATTTTCCTCTAGATCAATAATAGCTTTTGCAACTGAGAAATGGCTATGATCTGTTACGATCGTACGCATTAAATCTGAACCCAATGAATTTAATTTTTGTTCTAATATGCATTCGCCTTTATTGATGACTTTGGTTTTATTCCAACTGTTTTTGGTTAGAATTAATCCTGCATTGTGTTTCTCAAAACAGGAAACTTTGATAGCAGGCTGCCCCCTGTCAATTAAATCACAAGCCGTTTGAAAAACATTGATTGGTAAAGCAAATGGGATCACTTTGATTGTGGCAACAACCTCGCCTTTTAAAACTTTCTGAGACGGTTGACATGTCGCAACTGTGAGGCGTTCATCAATGTAATTTAATTCATTAAGCAAGTTAACATCTAATGTCGCAAGGCCATCTGCATCAGAATAAATATTCGCCCGTCCAGTTGTAGCCCTTGTAACTGTACAATTATCACCGCAAAGCAAACTAGCTATCTCATAAGCAACAAAATCTTCTCCCAAATCATAACTGTCTGGTTTCGCGACGTGTACTGTTCTAATGCCTTCAAAATGAAGTTTATTGATTAAATCCAAGTCAACAATTTGCCCCTTCTTAGCACGGCCATTCTTATAGCTTAACGAATATGCTAATATCCCGCCTTCAGCATCTCGAAGGTTCATCTCATCAAATTTCATTAATTCACCCCCCCCCTACTTTGCCAAAAACAAGTTGTTATTTCAGCCATAATAGAAATGCTAATTTCTGCAGGACCTCTAGCATGAATATCCAGACCAATAGGAGCATGAATTAAATCTAATTGGCTTTCGTCTATCCCATCTTCTAACAATCGAATACGTCGTTTAGAATGTGTTTTCTTACTCCCCAACGCACCTATGTAAAAACTCTTGCTATTTAATGAATGTATAAGAGCTGGGTCATCAATTTTAGGATCATGAGTAAGAGAGACAAATGCCGTCCAGTCATCCAAAACATAGTTTCTTAAAACATCTTGAGGCCACTCATTAATCACTGTTACTCCTGAGAATCGTTTATCATTAGCAAAAGCATCTCTTGGGTCGATAATGATACATTCATACCCAGAAAGTTGTGCACACGGGACAAGCTTCTGCGAAATATGAACGGCCCCAATAATGATTAGTTGTTTGTGAGGATTATGTACCTGTAAAAAGATTTCCTCTCCCTCAACAGTTATGAATCTATTCTCACCACTGGAAAAAACTTCATCAATATGGTGTTTTACCCCATCAATAGAGCCGTTTTTATCAGTGGAATAAATTAGTTCCTGATAACCAGACTTAACTTTTGTTAAAACGATAACCTGTTTTCTTAAGTTTTGTGCCTCTAATAATTCTTTAAGAACAGTCCGTTTCATAGGTTTTATTCACTCCACTGGCTCAAGATAAATCCGAATATCACCACCACAAGCCAAGCCAACTTCAAATGCGTTATCATCAACAACCTGATACTCTAAAACTTTAGGAATTCCTGTCTTGATAACGTCAAATGCTTCATGAATAACCGCACCTTCAACACACCCACCAGATACAGAGCCCTCAAAATTACCATCAATATCTATAAGTAATTGACTTCCACTTGGCATAGGCGCAGATCCCCAGGTTGATATAACTGTGGCAAGCGCAATTTGTCTTTTTTCTTTTGACCACTCCTCAGCGAGCTTCAAAATTTCTACCATATCTGGTCCGTCTTATTTTCTAACGATGAAATTTTATTCAGTACAAAAATTTATCAAGACTAAGTAGTGTCAGGCAGTTGATTTTCACAAATACCATTCATGAAGACTGAAAAGCCACATAAACAAACGAAATACGCTTATATCTAACGAAATAAGAGAGAACTAAATCTTTGAAGGAAGCTGCATGAGAGGTAATAATTAACTGTCGTTCGTGCTGTTTGCAAAAATGCAATCATAACGAACGTCATTAATGAGTTATCAATGGCATTGGGCAGCATGAGCGCCTCAAATGACATCAGCAAACTGACTTATTGCGTTCTTGTGACTAATTGCTGTCATTCATGCTTAACCAGTTCCCCAAGCTTAGACTTTAGAAGAAAATTTACTAGCAATGTTGATTTGATATTAATTTGAAAGTTATCGCTTCATTAGTAAAAATTTTAAGTTAAAGAGCTTTCTAAAGTACAAAAATAATTAGTCATTTAAGTTCAAGATTTTTGAAACATATCACATTGCATATTTAAAACTCACTTGGGGGACAATGTGAAATGAAATCCAAAAAAATTATAATCGGAATAGTTCTTATTTTAAGCGCAATATTCATGTCTGCAATAGGCACTAACAAAGCCATTGCCGGTGATAGTTTTTTTTCTGATCTAAGCGAAGAGAAAAAATACGATTGGATAGTGCGTGCAAGACTTATGGGAATCTTCCCATCAGGCGACAGTACTGCTTTAAACCCAGTATCAACAGCATTAGGCGGTCCAGCAGAACTAAGCGCAAAAGATTGGTATATTCCAGAATTAGACATTACCTATATGGTAACAAAACATATTGGCGTTGAACTAATCTTAGGTGTCTCGCAACATGATATCTCGTCAAAAGGAACTTTAGCTCCTTTGGCACCTGGTGTAGTCGCTGATACTTGGCTTCTTCCACCTACACTACTATTGCAATACCATTTTAATCCAGATGGTAAATTTAGACCTTATGTTGGTGTCGGCCTAAATGTTACTTTCGCATTTGGTGAAGATGTTAAACCCGTTCTAACTACTGGAACAGGTTTAACAAGCGTCGATATAGATACATCTGTAGGTATAGCTTTACAAGCTGGTTTCGATTACGAAATTAATGAAAAATGGTTCTTTAATGTTGATGCAAAATGGATCCACATGGAACCAGATGTCACTCTAAGAGGTGGTGCATTAGGCACTCAAAAACTCGAAGCAGAGATAAATCCATTCGTCATCGGTGTCGGTTTAGGTATGAGATTTTAAAACTCTACAAAAAATCATCCTTACTCCTTTTGTATTTTCTTATTTCACAAAACCAAAAGCAGCCCCTTAACGGGGCTGCTTTTACTAATTATTTCAAAGATACGAGTAAAAGTTCATGCCTCAAATAATAAGTGCTGTTTCTCTCTGTATTATATCTTTTTTTTATTTTGCTAACTCATTTACCACGCAAACTAAACAAACGCTTATATTGCAATCCACCACAACAACCTATGATTCAGGCTTTTTAAATTACCTCTTACCCATATATGAGAAAAAAACAGGCATTACTATTTATCCAATAATTTCCGGGTCTGGAAGAGCCTTAATGAATGCAAAAAATGGAGATTGTGATCTCGTTCTCTTACATTCAAAACAGGATGAAATTGATTTCATCACAAACGGACATGGCATAAAAAGATACGATTTAATGTATAATGATTTCGTTTTAATAGGCCCATTAAACGACCCAGCTCTAATTAAAAATTCCAGAAATATTATCTCAGCTTTTAAAAGAATATCAGATAGAAAAAGTCTGTTTATTTCCAGAGGAGATGAAAGTGGAACCCATAAAAAAGAAAAATCAATTTGGGATATCACACCACAATCTAACTTAAGAAATAAAAAGTGGTATTTTGAAGCCGGCACTGGAATGGGAGCAACTCTAAACATCGCAATCGCCAAAAACGCTTACGTATTATCAGATAGAGCAACATGGGAAACATTTCAAAACAAAGCAAACCATACAATATTATTTCAAGGGGATAATCTCTTATTCAACCAATATGGTGTTATATTGCTAAAACATACCAACCAAAAGAAAACTGTAATCGCAACACAATTTATAAAGTGGTTGATTAGTGAAGAAGGACAATCAGTAATAGAATCATACAAGATAAATGAGAAGCAATTATTCTTCCCAAACGCATTAAAAACAACACACAAAAGCTGACAATTCATGAGCGACAAACGCCGTTCATGAGAAACAATTGTATAGAATGAATTTCCCTCCCTCAGTCAAAACAACTTTAAACCTTCATTAACCAGCGCTCAACAAACTGTCAGTCATCAGATTAATCAGAAGGCTGTAGTTAAGAAAATGAATGAAGAGCCAAGAGGTATAAAAACATCAATTTTTTTTGGATGTTTAATTATTCTAGCGTCGAGTTTTATCTCACTGGCACCACAAAAAAATAAGTCAATCGCTGTTGTCGTCTCTCCTTGGGCAGAACAACATCATATAATAAACGTCATTGCTTCAGCTGGAGGAGTGATCAAAACACAAGATGCTATTCATTGGATCGCAATATCTCAAAACGACAATCCAAATCTGATTAATAAATTATACAAACATGGCGCTCTTTTAGTAATCAACGCAGATTTTGTAACAGCGTGTTTCCAACTATAAAACGATAGGTAATTTCTCAAATGAAGAAAACACAAACAGTCCTACCCAGCGACGATTTAAGCAATCTTAGAGAAAATTACAGTAAGTTATTTATACCTTTTTTATGGCTAAATGTTGCGACAGTAATTTTAGTAAGTTGGTTGAACAGTCATCATCTTATTTATGTAACAAGTATAATAGCAATTATCACAGCTCTAGTACCAACAATCTCTTGGTACAAAAATAGGGTGAAGCCGATAACTCGATATCTCTCAGCTGCAGCCCTCGCAGGGTTAGTTGCCCTTATGTTAGTTAGTATGGAAGGCAATTTTCTGCAAATCGATGTGCATATGTATTTCTTTGCCACACTAGCGATTTTAGCTGGCTGGTGTGATTGGCGATCAATATTAGTAAATGCAACAATAGTAGCCATACATCATGTTTTACTTAGTTACATTTACCCAGTAGCTATTTTCCCAACAGATACCAGCATTATAAGAGTTCTACTCCACGCCGTAATACTTATAATTGAAACCGCAGTAATTATATGGATCATCAATCAATTAAATTCAGCTGTAGAGAATGCATCCATCTCAACTCAAGAAGCCCAACGGTCACAAAAACAATCTGAATTGCTCTCAAAGAAACAAAAAGAAAATCACGAAAGCGAAATTAATCGTCAAGTAGAATTGAAAAATGCAATTTTTCAATTCAAGGATGATATTCAGGAAGTTTTGAATACAGTAAGGCACACAACTCAAACACTAGACGATACTGCCCATTCATTAAATAATATTGCCTCAAGCACCTCTGAGGAAGTCTATTCTGCCGACGAAGCTACAAGCAAAGCCTTAAATAGTGTTCAAGTCGTAGCCAGTGCCAGTGAAGAACTTTCATCTTCAATAAATGAAATTTCTTCTCAAATACAAACCACCCAAACAATTGTCAACAAAGCAACATCAAATGCCCAAACTGCAAATTCCAAAATTAATGGATTAGCCGAAACAGCACAAAAAATTGGCGAAGTCATTAACTTAATAAGTGAAATAGCAGAACAAACAAATTTATTAGCTTTAAATGCTACTATTGAAGCAGCTCGAGCAGGTGATGCTGGTAATGGCTTTGCAGTGGTTGCATCGGAAGTTAAATCTCTAGCAACTCAGACGGCACGTTCAGCAGAAGAAATTAGCCTTCAAATATCTCAAATTCAAGGCGCAACAGCCGAAGCAGTAAATGCCATAAGAGAAATTTCAGAAAATATGATCGAGGTAAATGAATACACGACATCCGTATCAAACTCAATTGAACAACAAAATATAGCAACTGGAGAAATATCACAAAGCATTCACTCAGCAGCTAAAAACACTGAAGAAATAACTGAAAACATCAAGAATGTTTCATCATCTGTCACACAAACAAATAGCTCTGCTAAAGATGTTCTTTCATCTTCAGAAAAGACCAATGAAGAGACAAATGCATTAAATAAAACCATCGATAAATTTTTATCAAAAATTGAAGCGGCATAAAAACTATTAAATTCTACTAAAGTGAGATAACCCAAAAATAATTTGAATGAGGGCGTTCTTAAGGAAACAGAAGGACCTCTAGTCAGAACTGGTGCAATTTGGTTGATGGTGTTATTAAAAAATTGAGAAAACATATTAGCTGAAAAGTATGATCAACTTCATGACTATGATCCAATGTCAGCAATCATAGCTATAACAAACATTGAGAAATGATGGGAACTTACAAATAAATAAGCAATCCAATCATTTCTCAATTTAAAAAAAACTATAAGTTATGAATTCAAATTCCCAATAGCTTGATATCTATTTCACTATCTTAAGCATGGAGATGAAATACTTTATTCATAATCTTCCATGACCCATCCAATTTTAGCATGTTAAAATAATCTGTGAATTTATGACCTGTCCAGTTATCAAGGTCTAATTTGACCTGTGCTGTGGTACCGACTAAATCTATTTTTGAGATATTATATTGGAGTTCGGTTGCAGCCCCATTTTCATCATGCCAGTCAAACAATTTTTGGATTGGGCCAGCAAAGAGATCTTCGCCAATATATCCATAAATAGTTGCCTCATCAGCGAAAGCTGGTTTCATTTCAGCGCCACTTCCTGATATTGCTCCATTAATATAATGCTGAACAGTTTTTTTAATCATTTCGATATCTTGTGCATTTTGGGCTTCATTGCTCATTTTGATATTCCTTTGAGTTAAAATATGAGTTGGGGGTAAAAATTATATTTCCATTGTTGCTAAAGCTATTTTTTCAGCACGAAGTTGCTCAAACCATTTCAAAATATTATTCGGTTCTGCTTGTAGGGTTTCACCAAGTTCACCACAGAAAACATTCCAAGCTTCAATATAGGGTGCACGTACTGTGGTCAAAATTGGCAGCTGCATCGCAAATGCTTTTTCAATAACATTGCGAAAGCCATGCCCTTCAGTTTCTGCTTTTCCAAATCGATTGATGATTAACAGTTGGATAGTTGGCTCAAGCTCATTCACAAGTTTCCCTGAAAATTCAGCAAGGGCTCCAGCATCCATACGGCACCCCCGAGATTCCATCCCCATTGCTTGAGAAATTCGGGCCGTTTCATCTGTTTTTAAATTACGTAGCTTCATAACCGGACAACGACCCTTCGGGTCTTTAACTTCAAACTGAGTGTAACCCGCAAGGTAGTGCCCCCTACCTTTTAAATTCAATGCAACATTTTCTAATAAAACATCAATATTAAAATCTTTCTGATATTCTATTGCTGCTAATAACTTTCGTTTTTTTGCTTGTTTTGGATGCATAGCTAGTCACCTATAAATTAAACATTCAAACTATCGAGCTACAATCAAATGATTACATGGATACTCTCAATTTTTAAATCGACAGCACATCAAGCATCTCATCAACCCTGGTAAATTTTTCCCGAGGCTTTCCAAATTTCTTGCCACGGTCTATTTCTGAAGTATCAATCTTTTTCCAATCTTCAAGACCAACAATTTGAACGTGCCGCTTCTCAACTATTGCCCTTAATTCACCTGCACCAGGCTTGGGTGTTATCTCATCGCCAATCATATCCGCAAGCAAACATTCTACAGTTTCAATACTGTCAGCCCGGTTCGTACCGATAATGCCGGTAGGGCCTCGCTTTTGCCATCCCGTGACATAAACACCCTGCATAGGCTCACCATTCTTTATTACCCGGCCCTGTTCGTTTGGAATTTTACCTTGAACTTCGTTGAACGGAATATCGTTAAATGGAACTCCTCTATAACCAATACTACGAAAAACAAGTCCGCATGGTATGCGTTCAGTTTGTCCAGTTGTAACAACCTTTTGTGAAAAGGCCTGACCATCAAGTTGATTTTTAGAAAACGACATTCCTTCAACTGTTTCAGTTCCATGAATTTTTTGTGGAGTAAGGTAGAAACGAAATTTTATTTTACCAAGTTGATTTGAAGGAAGTTCATGTCCAGATTGCAAATCAGAAAAGGATCGGAACAGTTCCAGGTTCTTTCCGCTAGTAATGTTTTTTGGATCTTGAAGTTCAACTTCACACTGCTCTCCAATATCGCAGTCATTAGCATCAACCTCAGTCGTGAAATTTGGAATATCAGCTAATTCACGTAACTCCTTAGGAGAAAATTTAGCCTGTACGGGACCACGGCGACCGATAATATGAATTTCCTGTATTTCACTTTCAGAAAGAGCATCAAGTGCATGTTCGGCAATATCACTTTTCTGCAACTCACTAACCGGTTTAGAGAGAATACGGCATACATCGGCTGCCACATTCCCGTGCCCAATTACAATCGCTGCTTTTTGTTTAAAATTAAATTCCTGATCTCGATAATCAGGATGCCCATTATACCAACCAACAAACGCTGTCGCTGCATGACTACCTCTTAAATCCTCCCCCGGTATATTCAACTTATTGTCGAGAGGGGCCCCGCAAGCCATGATCACCCCGTGATGAGTTCTCAATAATTCTTCAATGGATACATCCTGATCAACGGTGACATTTCCAAAAAAATTGATCCCATCTTGTTGCAGAATGCGCTCATAAACTAAGATTGATTGTTTTAACTTAGGATGGTCAGGCGCCACTCCGCTTCGAACTAGTCCAAAAGGGGTCGGCAATTTTTCTATCATATTTACTTCAACGTTAAGATCAGATCTTAGTAGAGCTTCAGCGGCATAAAACCCACTCGGTCCACTCCCAACAATTGCTATATGAATTTTAACCACTACATTATCTCTTTACATATATATACTTCGAAAAATTTTAAAGCCCAAGTTCCCTGCGGCGTGCCTCTGCTGTCGATAGAGGTTCTTGTTTACTCATGATAATAGGAAGATTTTTTGAACGCTCAGCGTTGACCTTTATCCAAGGATCTTTATCATCCGGCATATCAACAACATCGTAAATAGCTTGAACGGGACAAGCCGGAATACAAGCACCACAATCAACACAAACATCCGGGTTAATATAAAGACGTTCTTCATCTTCATGAAAACATTCAACTGGACAATGAGAGACGCAGTCCGTAAATCGACATGACTGGCAGTTCTCAGTAACAATATGAGGCATTTTAATGGTTTCCTTTTTGCCAAGAAGGCACTACTAAGCTGAATTCGCGTAAGAGTTAACTTAACGCAAGTTGAAAAGTCATCTTTTGAATTGAGCAAGCAAAAAAATTAAAACGTGCTCAATCCAAAAAAATGATCATGTTAAAAGAAGTAATTAATTACTGCGTGTAACCTCAACAAGGTTGTCCGAAAATGAGGGAGCATGTCCCATGTCTGTAAATTCTGCAGAACTAATAGAGTTTACAGTGCCTGTATTGAGTTGACGCCAATATCCAAGGGTTGCAACGACAATTCCTGGATTAACATCTTCCGTTATGCGAGCCACACCTTTAAAAGCACCCCGTTGATTTGCAACCTGAACCCGGTCACCTTCAGTGATATTACGAGATTCTGCATCAAAAGCACTTATCAAGACAAATTGCTCACCCTGCCCTTTTATTTTATGCTCCATATTCGCGTAACAAGAATTTAAAAATCCATGGCTTTTCGGTGAGATAATGTTAAGTGGAAATTTCTCAGCCAAAAGCGGATTGCTAGCTGGAGATTCGCGCGGTGCCGTATAATCCGGTAACGGATCCAATGGTTCACCAGGTTGAAGATCATCGTACATTTGCCTAAATGGCCCAGCTACAAAGTTAGTTGCTCCAGGAACTTCAAACATGCACTTACCAGACTCTGTCGGGAAATTACCTTCCTTATGTGGTGCTCGGTCATCTTTCGTTCCAACAGTTAGACGAGCAAACCCATTTTTGCGCATATATTCAAGATCAATACCTTCACAAGCTGGTGAGTCCCAATCAACATAATTTTCAAGACACTCAGAATCTGACCACTTGAAGTTTTCTTCTTCAAACCCGAGCTTAGCTGCAAGACGTCTGAAAATTTCATTGTTAGGAATGGCTTCCCCAGGTGAGTCAGCTGACTTGGCATTATATGTTAGATATAAATGCCCCCAGGATAAAATCATGTCTTCCATCTCAGCGCCCATTGAAGCTGGCAAAACAATGTCAGCATATGAAGCGGTATCCGAAATAAAATGCTCAGCAGAGACAAGGAACAAATCATCACTCTTAAGACCTTCAACAATCTTATCTGTCTCAGGAGCTTGTGTAACCGGGTTAGAATTCCAACACATCATAGACTTGATAGGAACCTTCAAATCAAGCTCTCCAAGAAGCGCGCGGCCGATCTGAAGATTATTCACAACTTGTGTTCCTTCAGGAATTAAATCCGGACGACAGATAACATCAAATTTGTAAGGATGTTCCCAAACAGGAAACTGAGTGATCCCGCCGCCGACATGACGCCATGCACCCGTAAGCGCAGGAATTGAACTAACAGCGCGAATAGTCTGTCCACCACCATGGTGACGCTCAAGCGCTACACCAATTCGTATAGCAGCAGGTTGTTCAGTCGCTAATTCACGTGCTAATTTACGAATATCATCAGCAGGAATTCCAGTTATTTCAGAGGCCCATTCAGGGGTCCGCTCTGCAGCCCGGTCCTTAAGTGCATCAAATCCTGATGTATAATTATCAACATAATCTTGATCAACAAGACCTTGATCAATGATTGAATTAATAACAGCCATTGCTAAGGCGCCATCAGTTCCTGGTTTCGGGCAAATATGCCAATCTGCTTCTTTAGCTGTACGCGATGCATAAGAATCAATCACTACAACTTTGGCGCCGCTACGCTGAGCTTCCTTAACGATGGCCCAATGGTGCAAATTGGTACTTACTGAATTACAAGCCCAGATAACAATATATTTTGAATGGATGTAACTTTCAGGATCGACCCCAGCAGTTGGCCCAACTGTTAGCAACCATGCCGTACAAGACCCCTCTCCGCAAAAGGTACGTTCGCACACTGTAGCACCCATTCGATTAAAGAATGCATCACCCCCGTTTAGACCATGCACAAGCCCCTGATGACCAAGGTAGCTGTAAGGAATAATGGCCTGAGGGCCATCCTCATCTATTATTTTCTTCCAACGGCTAACAATTTCATCAAGAGCATCATCCCAACTAATCCGCTCAAATTGCTTAGACCCCTTAGGGCCAGTGCGGCGCATCGGATATAGCACTCGGTCTGGGTGATAATGGCGTTTTTCGTAATCTTTAAGCTTTACACACAAGCCACCACGGGTCATGGGATGATCCGGATTGCCTCGCACGCCCTTTACAACACCATCTTCAACGTTAAAAATCATTGAACAAGTATCGGGGCAATCATGAGGACAACCTCCAAAAAATTCAGTTTTCTTGGTTAGCTCATTCATAAAGCAGTACCTCCCACGGTTTTTTTAATAAGCAGCAATTTTTCAATTATGGTAATCTTAATACCAAACCTATTAAAAGGTCCAATGTTGGCCTATTTGGGGGATCCAATTCTCATTTGAATTAAGGTATACTTTTTATGAATTAAGAGATTCGAAGATTGATGAGAAACATGTTAATATAATTATGTGAATTCTAAATTCAAAATAATTATCTAAAGCATACATCCAGGAGTAGAGATTGAAATTAAATTTGTCCCTTGATGCTGATCTCGAAGAACCTCTGCACACTCAAATTTTTGTCCAAATTAGAAATTTAATAGTTTCTGGCAAAATACCTTTAGGCGCACTTTTGCCCTCTAGTAGAGTATTAGCGGAAGAATTATGTATTGCTCGCAATACTGTAATCTTTGGATATGAGACTTTGATAGCTGAGGGATATATCGAATCTCGCGGTACAGCTGGAACATTTGTAAGTAAAGTATTGCCTGATGATTTGATCAGTGTGTCTGGCGATCAAAAGAAAAATGCAAAAATCGACAGTGTTGATCCTGAACCTGTTCTGTGCTTTGCAGGCTCACCTGGCGGCGATGGAGCCTCTAGTCGTCCAGAAATCGATTTTTGGGTTGGTCGTTCAGCCCCAGATTCATTCCCATTGCAAATATGGAAAAAACTACTCATTCAAACTCTAAATTCATCCGGCCTCTATATAGCAGATTACAGTGACCCAGCAGGGTTATTAGCGTTACGTAACGCTATAGCCGAACATTTAGCACGATCACGAGGAATTGAAGTAGATCCGGAACAAGTCATAATTACTAGTGGCTCACAAGATGGTTTGAATCTAGTTTATCGACTTTTACAAAATAATTACAAAAAGATTTATGTTGAAAATCCATGTTATCAAGGTGCCGTCTTTTTATTCCAAAGCCTAGGCATTGAAGTTATCCCAATACCTGTGGATGAAGAAGGAATAGTCGTAGATCAACTTCCAACAGACCATTCCAGCATAGTATTTGTCACTCCCTCTCATCAGTTTCCAACAGGGGCAACACTGTCTAGAGAAAGGCGCTCACAAATCTTAAAGTGGGCGCAAGCTACTGATAGTTATATTATTGAAGACGACTATGACGGTGATTTCCGCTACGATGGCCCACCACTAACATCTCTCTCTGGGCTAGATAGCAGCCAGCGCGTTTTTTATCTTGGAACTTTTTCCAAATCACTTGGAGCTGGCCTTCGCCTAGGTTACACAGTGGCTCCCAAACCCTTCAACACCATGGCAAGACAAACAAAAGCATTCATGAATAACGGGCAACCTTGGCTCGAACAAGTAGTGCTGGCAAAATTTTTAGAGATGGGTGAATTTGATCGGCATTTACGCCGAGTTCGTAAACTTTACAAAAGAAGAAGAGACCGCCTAATCTCATGTATTGACAGGCATTTCCCTGAGACTTCAGTAAGCGGCTTTGATTGCGGACTACATCTTGTCTGGCAACTACCAGACGACTTTCCAACAGCCACGGAAATTCAGATGAAAGCAAGAAACGAAGGTATCGGAATTTATTCACTAAAAAGCGGCGCGGCGATAGACTTAAACAATAGTTCAGCTGACAATATTATCCTGCTTGGTTATTCGTCTGTTCCCTCGGATGATATCTCAAAAGCAATGAAGGTTCTCCGCGAAACTATAGATCAACTTCTGCCCAATACTTCAAGCAGCACATCAAACAAGGTACCTAAAAAGCAGCATAGCGAAAGCAATGAAAAACATGCCCAACATTCAATGCATGAAGCCTAGTATTTTCATCGGGTAGTTTACCAGCAAAGCCATCATTCAAACTATTGCTTCAGCTATTATTCGCTTTATTAAAAACTCACTACTAATCAATCCCCAGAATAGAGAACTGTCTGGGTAATATTTGCCCCAAGATCAATGCTGAAAGAATTAGCTATCTCACGTATTCTCTCTAGGGAAGCACCATCAGAAACTTCTTTTATTGCATCTTCTACAGACAACTCAGACATTATTAAATCTCCGCTTTTAATAGTTTTTGCAACTGATGTGATTTAGTGACGGAACGAACAGTAGAATTTCCTCGATTGCTACTCCCATCATATTGCCACAAGCAATCTTCAATTATTTCAACAGCTATTCTAAGCTCTTCAGAATTAGAAAAATGTTACGGGTCAAAATAGATCCGCACGACGACTTCCCGTTCGTCAAATTTACATCATTATTTCTTTGCACCGTTTCCAACACTCCAAATACTGCATACTATTTGTGTGAATAAACAACCTAATCAGATTAGGTTTTAGCTAGTATTTTCGAACCGAAAGCGCAATGTGTACTTCACTAGGCTGGAAGAATTACACATCATATTCAGCGCCACGAGGAAGGCCCTCAACTAACAAAACATCACTTCCCACTTTCAAAATTCAAACATTCCGATACAACTCCGGTCCTGTTATGAATTCCAAATTTCCGAAAAATAGACACCATATGAGCTTTAATAGTAGATACTCCAACACCCATATTTATTGCAATTTCAGTGTTTAATTTACCCTGCAATAAAAAATACAACGTTTCTAATTCCCGCTTAGTTAGTTGCATTTTTATATATTTTTGGGATGTAAAATGCTCTGTATGACTAAGCTGTTTTAATTTAAAATCATTACTCTTTAAACTGTTAAACTGCATAACACCTAGCAAAAACTCTTTTATCTCATTCCTGCTTGCTGTCTTTGTAATTAATCCATCAACTCCAATTAAGAAACATATTTTTTTAAAATTAGTATCTGCACGAGCTGAGTTAATAATTATTTTCATTTTCGAATGATGTAAACGCAATTTAATCAAAAAACTAATATCTGCAGACTGTAAATTTTCTATATCTATAATAGTTATTTGTGAATCTATGTTCCTAAATTTTTCCAAACATATATCTTTTGCATTGGTCACTTTATATAGATTTATAACATCAAATAATTCGAGTAAAACATTTTCAAAAGCCTCATTATAAAGAGGGTAAGAATCCATTAAAAAAGCAGAATTGATTATATTTTTATAACTTAGCATGAAAATTATTTTCAAATATATTGATTGAATAGATCAATACTCATTGTTTATTTTTAATTATTAAGAACTTTACCGGTCTTAAGCATATGCTCTATGCGGTCTTGTGTTGGACGTGTTTTAATTAACTCAACAAATATTGCCCGCTCCCTCTCACTAAAATCCGAACCAGAAACAAAAACTTCTTTTAAACGGCAAGCTAATAATTCTTCATGGTCGGATAATTTTGAAATATCAATAGTTATTGAATCTTCTTTTTCTGAATTTGGGAGACTAGACTGCTCATAATTTTTCATCATTGACATGGCACGTAATTTTGCCTGCTTTAATAAATGGTCTCTATTCATAACTACCGTATCGCTTGATCGGAGAAATCCCAATTTTTGCGCTTCAAATGCTGATTTTGTAACAACTGAATTGACAATTAAATCAAACGTATCTTGTGAAGAAAATCCTGAATTTTCATTTTCAGAACAACGTATCAAAAGCTCTTGAATTCCACCCCAAGCCGGAACTAACCCAAGATTTAATTCAACTAACCCAATATAAAGCTCACTGTGTGAAACAATCGCATGGCAGTGCAGCAAAAGTTCACACCCACCCCCCAGAGCAAAACCGGCGGGCGCACCAACAACCGGAACTGAAGCATTCTTCAATTTTTTAAAAACAGATTGCCCACGCTTTATATAATTACTAATTCCAATATAATTTTTATTATGAATGAAATTTTGCATTTCATCTAAATTAGCACCAGCTGCAAAAACAGATCCTTCATTATAGATAACAAGTGCCGAAAAATCTTTTTCTGTTAAACTTATCGCCTTCTCTAATAGGTCAAGAACTTCAGATGAAATAACATTCATTTTGGTAGCAATTTCTAAACAGACAACGCCATCCCCGATATCCCATAAGTTTCCAGAAAGGTTTTTAAAAACAGGTTCCGACGTCTGCCTAATAAACTTCAAACTCAATTTTTCTTCATCTAGTTTTTGAGACAGATGACCATTGGCCTGATTAAAGTAGCAAGGTTTTCCTTCAAAAAAGCTATATACATTCTCATTCTTCAGAGCTGATAAAAACAATGTAGGTTTCGCAATAATTTCTAACTCGTCAGAAAGCTTAAGTAGAGTATCAGCTCCGATATAATCAATGAGTTCAAATGGACCATATTTCCAGTTATATCCAAGTCGCATAGCTTCATCTATCGCCATAGGAGTATCGGCAGCATCTGATATTAAATGAGTTGCATAGTGCAATGTCTTGACAATTACATTTCTTAAAAATTCAGAAAAAACGGTATCATGACTTATGATCTGACCTAATTCAGATGGTTTAGTTCGAAGATATAAGTGTTCAGCTTTTAAAGATGTCCGGTAGTTGAACGTATTCAAGTCCAAACTTTCTTTTTCTTTACCAGGTTTTGAAACATTCATTCGGTAAAAACCACCACCTGATTTGCGGCCCAAATACCCAAGCTCAATCATCTTGGATATAACTTTAGGTACAGTATTATATTCTCTTAAGGGGTCATCCGTCTCAAGGAACCCGATTATGCTATTAGTGATTTCAGGTAATAAGTCTATGCCAATCAAATCTAATAATCCAAACACACCCGTTTTAGGAATAGCTAGAACTGATGAAATTAGACTGTCTGCCTGTTCAATTGTAAGACCAAACTTAACAGCCTCACTTAGCGTACAATGTATCCAATAAATCCCAAGTCTATTAGCAATAAAACCCGGCCGATCATTGCAAACAACAAGGCTCTTGCCTAAAGTGTGTTCTGCAAAAATTTGAAAAGCTTCAAATGTCTGACTAGACATTTTTTCGGAACAAACAACTTCAAGCAAACGCATGTGACGAGGAGGGTTGAAAAAATGAGTTATTAGAAAATAAGCAATCAGGTCTTTAGGCATATCCTTCATTAATTGAGACAACGGAATTGTGGATGTATTAGAAGAAACAAAAGCCGTAGGCTTACGTACCCTATTAATCTTCAAAAACAATTCTCTTTTAATATCAGCCCGTTCTACAACCGCTTCAACAATCCAGTCACAATCAGCCAATAAGTCCAGATCATCATCAATGTTACCAACTGTAATCCTCGACGAAAAATCAAGATCCATTAATGGCCCCTGCGCTCCAGACTTAATCATTTTCCCTAAAGCTTTATTAGGTAAGCTATTTCTCTCCCCTTCAACCGAAGCTATGTCTAAGAAAACAACTTCAACACCCGAATTAGCAACTTGTCCCGCAATCCCTATGCCCATAGTTCCAGTACCAATAACACCAACTTTTTTAAAACAACTATTCATCAAATCTGTTCCCATCAAACTGCCTCAACAATTAAGGCAACACCTTGACCGCCCCCAATACACATCGTGGCCAAACCATAACGTCCTTTAATACGCTTCATTTCATGAATAAGTTTAATTGTAATGATCGCACCGCTTGCACCAATGGGATGACCAAGAGCTATTGAGCCTCCATTTGGATTAACTTTTGTAGGGTCAAATTCTAATTCATTTGATACGGCTAAGGCTTGTGAAGCAAAGGCTTCATTAGATTCAATTACATCAAGATCTTCGATGCTTAACTTGGCGCGGTCTAATGCTTGCTTAACCGCCTTAACTGGTCCCATTCCCATTATCGTAGGGTCAACACCGGAAAAACCATAACTCACTACTCGAACAATAGGATCTAATTTTTTTCTATTTGCTAATTTTTCATCCATCAAAACAAGTGCAGCAGCACCGTCATTCAAACTTGAAGCATTCCCCGCCGTTACAGTTCCCTCTTTCTCAAAAACGGATTTAAGTTTTTCCAGGTTCTCAATTGTTATATTGTCTCGTACATGTTCATCAATTTTAAACTCTGTCTTTTTATCGCGTTTATTCAAGTTTATTGAAACAATTTGATCGTCAAAGAAACCATTTTGAATAGCCTGAGCAGCGCGCTTATGACTTTCTAAAGCAAACATATCTTGTTGTTCTCTGGAAATTTTAAATTGTCTTGCAACGTTCTCAGCTGTAACCCCCATATGTCCATGGCCGAAGGGATCATGTAGAGCCATAGTCATCATATCTATAACTTCGGCATCGCCCATCCGCTTTCCCCAACGAACAGAAGGCATTAGATAACCTGCTCGGCTCATATTTTCAGCTCCGCCAGCAACGGCAGTCTGAACATCACCAAGCATTAACAATTGAATAGCAGAGATGATGGCCTGAAGCCCACTCCCACATAATCTGTTTACCGTAAGTGCCGGCGTACTATGCGCTATGCCCGCTTCAATTGATGCAACACGAGAAATATACATATCTCTGGGTTCTGTATGTATCACATTCCCCAAAACAACATGCTCAACATCACCTGCCTCAATATTAGATCTGTTTATTGCATGTTTGATAACGCAACTTGCTAATTCAACAGGGGGAATATCTTTAAAGGCAGCACCAAAATCACCAATAGCCGTACGCGCACTACCTACAATAACTACATTATTTATATCCGACATTCTTATCTCTACTTCTCTTTGAAATGAGGCAAAAACCATCATTGTTTTAAACTTTAAAATTGAGGGTAAAAATTCTTATGTGCTACCTACGAAAGAACAAAAACATCAAGAGGGGGAAACCTAAACTTTAATTTTTCCCAAGTCAGTTATTCTCTCTTGAACTAGGTATTCCATTCTTGTCATAAATTTAATTAAAATTTCAAAGCACAAACGCTTCCTTAATAAAACTCTATCCAGTTCCATTTTTTAAAGGACCGCATATGATTATAAGCAGGGAAGTCGATCATAATGGCTTAGTATCTATGGTTGGAGCCATAGACAGTTTCGGAGCGTCTTTTTTAAATTCAATGCTTTTTCCATAATAATTACGCAGAGGTAGTTTGTTGATTTTACCTGTGGCAGTTAATGGAATATCAGTGACAAATCTTATATCCTCAGGAATCCACCACTTCGCAACCTGATCTTTTAAAAACGCTTGGACTTCTCCCTTAGAAAGAATTGAGTCCTTTTCAGTTTTTACAAGAAGTAGCGGCCTTTCTTCCCACTTCGGGTCAGGAATACCAATAACTGCGGCCAACTCAATTTCGGAATGATTCATAGCTGCATTTTCAAGGTCTACAGATGAAATCCATTCACCACCTGATTTAATTATGTCTTTAGCTCTATCCGTAATTTGCATAAAACCATCAGCATCAATTGTTGAGATGTCACCAGTATCAAACCAGCCATCCTCATCCAGAATGTCTTTATCATTCTTATAATATCGGCTAACGACCCACGGGCCCCGGACCATAAGATGGCCTGCACTTTTGCCATCATGTGGTAATTTATTTCCCTTTTCGTCCTTAACGCACATCTCAATGCCAAACAAAGGCCGGCCTTGTTTTAACTGAATGGCCAGCTGTTCTTCCTTACTTTTTTTCAAGACTTTGGCAGTAGGACGGTTAAGACTACCAAGAGGGTTTATTTCCGTCATGCCCCAGGCATGCAACACATCGACATTATATTGGTGTTTAAATTGCTGTAGCATGGTTCTTGATACTGCAGATCCACCTATAACAACCTCTTCTAAATATGGTAGCGATAGATCATGGGATGTCAGATGCCCCAACAGCATATTCCAGACTGTCGGCACTGCTGCTGAAAAAGTAACTTTTTCTGTTTCGATTAACTGATAAATGCTTGCTCCATCAAGATTTGGACCTGGCAAAACAAGTTTCGCACCTACCATCGGCGCTGCATATACCAATCCCCAGGAATTTGCATGAAACATTGGCACTACCATCAACACAGTAGAAAGAGCTGACAGTTTAAACGTATCTGCTGAACATGCTCCATAAGCCATTAGAATATTTGAACGATGGGAAAAAAGAACACCCTTTGGATCACCTGTAGTGCCCGATGTATAACAAAGTGAAGAAGCCGCTTTCTCATCAATAACTAACCACTCAAACACTTCCGGCATGCTGTCTATAAATGTTTCATAATCAACAGCCCCTCTTAGTTTTGTCGGCTTAAAATTATCTCGATCCGACAAAACAATAAAAGCTTCCACTGAAGAAAGTTCGTCCTGAATAGTCTCTAGCATAGGTACAAATTGAGGATCGATAAATACTAAACGGTCCTGTGCATGATTGATAATATAACTAATTTGATCCGGAAACAGTCGAGGATTAACTGTATGGCAGATTGCTCCCTGCCCGGCTATTGCATACCAGGCTTCAAAATGGCGATAGTCATTCCAAGCCAAAGTAGCAATTCGATCTCCAGCATTTATACCGTATGATTTAAGAGCATTGGCAAGTTTCTTTGATCGACGCAATGCTTCAGCATAAGTATAACGATGGACACCACCACCAGCCATATTGGAACAAATTTCAGTCTCTCCATGAAACCTCCCCGCATGCTCAAGAATATAAGCAAGGTTTAATGAAAAAGACTGCATCTGCCCGGGAATAGTTGAAGATAAACTCATATAAATTCTCCTGTATGAATTATGCTGGATCACGCATGAAATTCACACACTTAACAAACGATTAGCACCTAATGAATATTTGGATTAATTGAAGCCCTTAGATATCAAGGACTAGCAAATCCCCTTTAGCCCGGCTCACACACACACAGATTTTTTTTCCTGATTGTCGCTCTTCGTCAGTGAGCACAGCATCCCTATGTTCAGGTTCGCCGGATAAAACTGGTGTAATACAAGAGCCACAAATGCCTTGAGTGCATGAACACGGAACGCCGCATTTATTGCGATTTAAGACATCAATAAGAAATTCATCTTCTTTCACCTCAAACTCCTTACCAGAGCTGGCCAGCTTCACAGTAAAAGGTCGATTTACTAAATTCTCCAATTTTCTTGGAACAAACGTTTCAGAAAAAATTGCGAGATCAGACCAACGGTTGCCTTTCGCTGCTGCAATCACCCACTCCATAAAACCGGTAGGGCCACACACATAAAGCTGTTTACCTTTTCCTTTTTTTCCTAGCGCTTGCTCAGGATAAAATTTTTGACCTTCTTCACCATCATCTAAATGTAGCTTGATTTTTTCACCAAATGGCAGATCCATAATTTCTTTGTAGAACGGAACATGTTCAAGGCTACGAGCACAAATATGAACTGAAAACGACTTACCCTGCGCTTCAAGAATATGAGCCATAGAAAGAATAGGAGTGAGGCCAATACCGCCAGCAACCAAAACATAATGTTCTGCACTCAAATCAAGGTCAAAATTGTTTCTGGGAGCACTAATTTTAATAATTTGACCTTCGACAAAATCATTATGCATAGCAAGGGAACCCCCTCGACCTGCATCCTCTTTTTTAACAGCAATAAGATAGTGATCCTTATCTCTCTGGTCATTACAAATTGAATACTGTCGGGTCACTCCATCTGCAATATGCACATCAATATGAGCTCCAGCTTCAAAGGGAAGCAGACCATCAGAAGCCGATGGGTTAGCTATGATTTTAAATGACTTAAGCCCAATTCCTACATCACTAATATTTTCAATCACACCTTCAATATGCGCAGGCGCATCTTTTTCAGGTAAAATTAAATTTTCTACCGGAGTAAATATCGTTCGGACTGGAACATTTTGTTTTTCAAATAAATTTTTACCTACATTCCAAGCTTTTTGATAACGATAGAATGGAATATTTGGCATTAAATGATGAAGACAATGAATAGTTTGTCCAAGCATAACAAATCGGGCAAAGAGATTTGTTCTAATAAATACGGTGGCCTGAAAAGGTGTCTCTTCCCAGCGAACATCTTCAGGATGTTGAATATGCGCAAAGAAATAAGTTACCAAGAAGATACCAATTCGCTGCGGTATCATCCATATAAGAAAAAATTCCCAAGCGTATGGAGAGGTAAGCCAAACCACATGCCAAGCTGCATAGAATGACAGGCAGGCAAAAAATTCCAAGCGCTCTGTTACTGGACGTTCAAAAATATGTCGTAAATACCAGACTGACCACAACACATCAGCAAAAGCCAACACAAAGGGCAACACCAAAGGATGAGATGAAACAAATGGTTCATCAGGGTCTTTTTTTTCATCACCCGAAAATCTATGATGTTCAAGATGGAGATAACGGTATATGCGGGTTGTAACACCTGGTATTAACGGAAAACAGGCAATTGTCCCTAGGAGATCATTGATAAATGAATTACTCGAAACCGTTCGATGGGTTGCATCATGTAACGGCGTGAACGCAATATATGCAGCAATACCATTTACAATAATCATAACAAGTAGTGGCAGCTGTCCGGAAAGATAAAAATAACTGGAAACAAAAAACAGTGCGTAAGAAAATGAAAGCAATAATATAGTAACCGGCGCAAAAACAGGAATAGTCGCAAGCTGCTTTACACGCGGATCGCGAACAACCTGCTCGAGAACTTCTTTTGACAATGTTGAAAATTCAAACCCCATGTGAACCTCTTTTGAGAATGTTAAGCCAAATTTAAAAAAAAATTTGGCCATCATGTTTTTATTCACTGAGCAACTCTTCCAACTTTTCTAAAGAAAGAAGAGAGCTCCCCTTAATTTTTATTAAAGAAAAAAACAGCTCTTTTCTCAACGTTGTTTAAGGCCAATTATATGTGATTATAGGACAATAAAAAATTACGGTCAGCTAAAACGACAAAACCCCAAAAGGGGTTTTATCTTATTAGGTTAATTGTAGAATTAAGTTTCCAGAAGAAAGTCTAAAAACGATATCCAAGGCCAACACTTAATACCCATGGATTCAACCTCAAGTTCGTTGCTTCTATAGAACCATTTCCGACACCAGGAGTATTCCATTTAGCGTCCACCTCAACATGCATATATTTAGCATCAAGATTAAGAAACCAGTTTCCACCGATGTTAGCATCAACACCAGCCTGCAAAGTAAACCCCCAGCTGTCCTCCAGCTTGAGATCAGTTGCGATGGGTTTAAGGGCACTACCAACTTTTTCTCCAAGGAAAAGGACATAAGTTGGTCCGACACCTACATAAGGTTTTATAGTACTCGTCAGATTGAAATGATATTGAAACATAATCGTGGCAGGAAGAGCCCACGTTTCAGCAACTTCCGTACCGCTTAATCCAAGCCCCGGTATAGCTGCTGCTAAATCACCTGACGCATGCGCGCGCAAATATGCAGCACAACAAATTACTTCAACAGCGAAATTCTCATTTAGAAAGTAGGTAATATCTAGTTCCGGTAAAAAACTATTCTTAACATCCACAACTTCATTCTGAAAACTTGCAATCCCCGCAACATCAACATTATCTGCCCCATCCTCTGGGACCAGTAGTGTCGCTCGCATCCGAAGCAGCCAGTCACCAGCTTGAAACTGACTATCAACGCCTTCTGCATAAGCGATGCTACTCCCCGAAAAACCTACAAAACTTAGTAGAAGAAACAGATATAAGATAAATACCTGTAGTTTGTGTTTTATATTTTTTATATTAGACATTTCCGTCCCCCAATTTGATAGTTCCTAGATGGGGGGGGCTAATACACTAATTTTCAACTTATAAATTACAAATCAAAAATGTGCAGTACCCTCCACCACTATCAAATACTAAAGAGGAAGCGACAATTGCCTAGGTTTATAAGGGACAAATAAATGTTCATTTTGGCCAAACGCCAAAAGCTTAATCATTAATGTTTCAGTTTAACTCACTAATAATATTAGGTTTGATAGGAACCAGCCGTTCTTCCAGTCCATTTTTTGAATGCATGTCTGAAGTTTGTAGCATCACTGAAACCTAGACGATCGGCAATTTCCTCAATAGAAAAATCGGAGTTTTGCAAATACTCAATAGCCATTTGGGATCGGACATCATTTAGTATTTTTTGAAATGACGTATCCTCCGCTAAGAGTTTTCGGCGTAAAGTCCTTGAAGAAATATTTAAATAACTGGCAACATCGTCCTCTTGCCCAAAACCTCTGATATTACTAGAAATTACCCGATATACATCCCCCGTCATTCCTTCTTTGGAACGCATTTCTATTAACGTCTGATCACATAGTTCTTTAGTGACTTCAGCCGTTATTGAGTTTGCTCTTAACAGAGGTTTATCTAACCAATCTGAACTAAATTTTAGTTCGTTGAAAGGTTGATTAAAAGAAATCTTACAATCAAACAATTCAGTATATGTTTTAAAATACTCAGCTTTATCAAATTTTGCGCAAACCTCCATAAACCGAAATTCAGCTCCAGCCATTTCTTTAAACAGAGAAAAGACCAAACCAAATTGTAGTTCGAGATTAAACTGATAGAGACTATCTATCTTTATCAAGTCTTCCATACGAAAGGCAGATATACCAGTTTCATCATTAATAAGCAGAGACATGCGCACTGTTGGTGTTGCCATCTGATGGTATTTAATTGAAAACAATAACGCTTCACGAAGAGTAGCAGACGAAATTAAAGCATAACCGTAGAGACCATAATCAGTCACTCCAAGCCGGTTTCCTGCCAAAAGGCCTATACCACTATCTTTTGATAATAATATTGCATTACGGTAAGCCGCAATTAATTGTCTTTGAGAGATACAAATACTATTAGTGAGAATATCATTACTATTAAGGTTTGTCCCATCCAGGAACGTGTCAACACAAACACCCTGCTCTTCTAAAACAGCAGCAAGTTTCGCAATTTTGTATGTTGGATAAATTTTATCATCCATACGTGCATTCTCTCATTCTTGCCATTTTGAAACCAAGAAAATTTTCAAAAAATTTGTTAATTCATATCCAAGGAAAATGATTGGAACATTAAAAAAATTTTCGCTTATCAGTATGCATATATATTAAGCTACCGTTTTGCAGTCTAGCAAGACTCTAATTTTAATGACTGTTAATTTTAGTTTTTCTTTAAAACAATCAAAGTGCTTACATAATCAAATAGTCTTCGGCAGAAGCCAATTATTATAAATATCTGATAACCTGAGAGACAATCATGAATCGCAATTGCTTAAAATGAATTATGAGCAGATGATATTAAAAATTACAGATAATGCTCTATCATACAGCTAAAGCTTTGCTAGTCAGTGGTAACGGATTTGCCATTAAGTATCCAACCTCAACTGGAAATCCCTGTATGAGCATACTAACAATCGCATCACCTGTACTCGAAGTCCTATTTGAACGACTTGGAAAACCAGAAATTAGCAACTTCCCTTCACTTCTTAAACCTGGTGGCCGTGTCGCAGTAATTGTAAGTAATCATGTCGGTTGCAGATAGCCTTTGGAAGCATATGCCATTTATCCAAGGCAAATACACTACATGTCAAAACAGGAGTTATTCGGATCTACACTATCAAGATGGGTGTTAGAGCATAGTGGCTCCATCGAACTTGTCCGAACAAACCGAGCACCATAAAAACATCCATTGAATTATTACGGCAAGGGGAACTTTTCTTGATTTTTCCAAGTGGAACAAGAAACCAGGAAAATACAATTTTCAAGCGCGGAGCAGATACAATTACTCTTCATGCTCAAGTACCTATCGTACCTGTATTTTATAAAGACCCAACAAATATGCACCCGAGGCATATATTGAACCGTCCTCATGTACAACTTAGTTTTAGAAAACCATTCTCAACAGAAAACTTGTTGAATGGAAAAACATCATCATATGCTCTTACAAAAAGGCTTAAGATAGCTATAGAAAAATTAGAATTTGAGAACAGTAAGGAGCTCGCATTTGCATAAGACAAAAGCAGTGGCCTATATGGTTATATCTCAAGTTAAAAAATAAAGTTATTCAATGATTTGTTGACATTAAACTAGTGAAATTTGTGAAAAATTCAAAATATTGCACTATGTCTTATCCATAACTTGATCAAAGCCAATACCTAGGAACTATATCCGCTTGGGGTCAATTGCATGTATTCTAGGACTTTTCATGTTGCATCTGCTAAACGTACCTTTCCAGCACTTTTGATCGGGTAATCATTACGAGTCAAAAGTGCCAAGTTCCAACATTCGTAGTATGTTACAATTATCCAGAGAGGTGTGACGGAAAGGACGGTTGATGCCCAAGATCGCGATCATTCGAATTCGCTGCCAAAATCCGAAAGAAATGTTGAAATTTTATCATGATGTTCTAGGAATGAAGGCATTGGCTGACGATGTTGTCGGGTATGGTGGCACCGAAGCCGCTATCCAGTTTCTGCCTGGGACAGAACGATATCAGCCTCGTCCTAATGACCTCTATTGGAAGGTGGCTTTGGCAGTCCCAAATATTGAGCTGGCGCATCAGCAATTAACGGACAAGGGCATTCCAGTTGGAATCCCACGACAGTTCCGAGACGTCGGCTATCTTGCTCATTTCCAAGACCCCGAAGGTTTTACAATTGAACTCATAGCGCATACCTTCCAAGGCGAGCAACGACAAGAGCCGACTGACCCGAAATGCCTCGGCGGAGGAGCACATCTCAATCTTCTAACGCTGAGAACCGCAAACATCAAGCCAATTCAAGAGGCATGTGCCGCGTGGGGAATGACACTACTTTCCATTCAACCAGTCGAGAGGAATGGGTTCACACTCTATTTCTTCGCATTCACTAATGAGCAGCAGCCGTCGAGCAACTTGACGGCGATCGAAAACAGGGCGTGGGTTTATCAACGCCCCTACACAGTCCTTGAGGTGCAGCACCTTCATGACGCTGAACGGGTGCTAGAAATTTCTGGCTCGCAGTCTGGTTATCTGGGCACAGAGGTAATGCAAGCCCCGGGGAACTTCAGTGGGGCGGATCTTCTTAGGTTTGAATGCGCTTAAAATTCTAGCCCACAGACTGGACACGTCTGCCACGGATCATAAGCACGCTTTTTATAAGATTATAATTCTATTTGTAATTGAGACATGAACTGCAATAATAGATAGCGTCAAATTTGCTATATTAAGCAAAGTTTAAAATGACACGTAAAACGTATAAATTAAGCATGACTATGCTTGCGCCAAAACTCGCTCTAATCCAAATAATTATCTACAATTTAAATCTAGATAAATTAGTTCAATAATTGAACTACCTATTTACTACCTGAAAGAGAAAAATTACAATTTCCCTTAAATCCACAATTAATACAATCGATTGTTTTCATTGAGTAAAAAGCGACGAACCTAATGATAGCTGATTCAAACCGGATCTTTGTTTTATTACAAAGTTGAGTGTGGTTTTTGGGAGAAAGATAGAGCTAACACCTTATAAAATTATGTCAGTTTCCGATAGTACCCCTGACATCCATCATTGAAAGCAAAAATGCTGGAAAGTGCCAAGAACTGAAGTATCAACAGCTTAGATTAAAAATCATTCTGAGGTATAGATTTTATATCGGTTCATTGTCGGAAAGTGTAGATAAATAAGCTAAGAAATCAGCAAGCACTTCTGGTCCTAATTGAAACTCAGGCATAGCTTCATGTCCAACCACAATCCCTTCGGCAAGAGCTTCAGCTAAACTCTCAGGTGACCATTTTTTTAAAAAATCACGAAACGGTGGCGCCTTTGAAAAAGGGCTTTCCCCCTTTTGGGATATTGAGTGACATCCAGAACAAAGCTGCTCAGAAATCATTTTTCCATTATCTTTGTTCCCTAAGTCTACTGCTTTTCCTAACGTTATTGGTACAAAAAACATAAAGCACAAGCTAAACAGGACATAACAAAGAAAACGAATAGAGCCAGATTTTAAAATCATTAGAGATCTCATTTTAAAAAAGTTATTTTTGTAAAGTTTTTAGATAGAGAACAAGCCCCTGCAGTCGGCGGTTCACTTCCAATTCTATACCAGTTACATTTTCCTGACTGACACCATCAACCAGGGCTTGAATGGCAAACCATTGCCCCCAAACCGGCATTTCTGCGTTTCCATGGGAGTCTGGCATTAATCGGCCATCAATGGTTTTAATGACCTTTTGTCTAGGAAAAGTGCCACCTGCACGTATTGACAACTGTGTCAGATCTGCAGGTTTTTGTTTCAGGCTATCCGCTACAGGTCCATCACCAAGACCCGTGGCTCCATGACAGGAAGCACAATAACGACGAAAAGTTTCTTTCCCTTGTTTGATATTATCAGCATATAGCGATGTCGGAAATAGAATGATCCCACATAAGGTACTGAGAACTACTAACTTCAAATATTTTATCATTTTTCTTTGCCTTTCATAAAAACAGAACGGACAATTCCAAGGATACACTTTCTTAGAAACTAACACTCAATCGAATGAGAGCGATTGATCTTCATCAAGGAGAAAGTCTAATAAGACGGGCATTTTGTTTGGATTAATTAGCTTTGATACTGAAGATGGAAAACACACCCAGATTGGATGCTTATAAACCACCAGAAATAGCAGAACTCATCGAGTCTGCGGGCGTTGCTAAGGCGAAATTGCCGTTCGCACAGCTGTTGGTTTTAGCCATTCTAGCTGGGGCCTTTATTGGTTTTGGTGCCGCTGCTTATACTGTCGTGATGATAGGGGTTGATCCCACTTTTGGGCCGGCAAGGCTACTCGGTGGGATTGTTTTTTCACTTGGTTTGATCCTCATTATTGTTGGCGGGGCAGAATTATTCACTGGTAATGCCTTAATGGTGATGGCTGCTGTTGATCGTAAGATTTCCGTGCCCAAACTCTTTCGCAATTGGGGCGTGGTCTATATTGGTAATCTAATCGGTGCTAGCGGTCTTGCAATTGCATTTTATTTTTCTGGACTACTTGATGGTAATATGGGAGCCATGGCTGTTAAATTTGCGGAAGCAAAAGCGGCTTTACCGATGCTTGAAGCCTTTATTCGCGGGGCTCTTTGCAACGCCCTTGTGTGCCTTGCTGTTTGGTTGACGTTCTCGGCTCGCACTGTGACTGGAAAAATTCTCTCCATTCTCTGGCCAATCTCAGGGTTTGTATTGCTTGGCTTGGAACATTCAATTGCGAATATGTACTTCTTTCCACAAGGGTGGGCATCTGGGGCTAACGTTACCATTGAAGCAGCTATGATGAACCTGCTTGCTGTGACACTAGGAAATATTCTGGGTGGAGGGGGTGGTGTGGCTCTGGCCTATCGTTTTGCCTACCTAGGGCCGCAGAGGAGCTAAAAAGTTTCGGTTGTAAATAGGGAGCAGCCCCCCATCGTGCAAAAGCTTGTACTGTTATTTTTAACCTTCTAGCCCAAGAAAGCGGAGCCAGTAACCAATTGTAAAAGCCATGCCCGCCGCTGTTGAGCCGATTATAGTTGTTTCTAATCCATGCCACCACCAGGGTTTAAAGGACCAAATGCTTTTACCAGCGCCTATCGCAAAAAAAGTAAGAGCTGAAAAAATACAAGCCCATAAAAAGGGCTCGGAAACTTTCATAAGAAACGGTAAGAGCGGAACTGCCCCACAAATAAAAAATGCAAAGAATGTATGGTAGGCTGTTTTCATTGCTGATAGAGGACGTGACGATAATCCATATTCTTCTGCCATCATCACATCTACCCACAATTTTGGATCTTCTGAAATGGTCTTAACTATCGTCTCTAATGTCTCATTTTTAAAACCTTTAGCAGCATAAATCTGACGAATTTCTTCGCGTTCGCCCTCGGGATATTTTTTTATATGTGAGATCTCACGATTGCGTAATCTCTGGTAGTTATCATTTTCTGTTTTGGTCGCGCTATAACACCCAGCGGCCATGGAAAAACCATCACCAATTAAATTGGCAGCCCCCAGGATCAGAATGATTTTTGGTGATAAATTGGCCCCAACAACGCCAGCTGCTATGGCAAAGGTTGTCACCACACCGTCAATGCCACCATAAACCCATTCGCGTAAATAACTAACCGTTAGACCGCTGGCAAGCCTGTCTTTGATGGCTTGAGGGCTATGATTTTCAACTTGGTCCATTGTCGATTGTCCATTGTTCTTTATATAAGTCTGCAACTTAGTTGGAATTGAACATAACACACATTTAAAAAAAATTGATGCGCATCAATTCTAAATTTGCACAAAGCGATACAATCGCTACACCTTAATTCAATACGATATTTAGTGGAGGTCAAATTATGGAAACGTCTCTCTTACTCGCACAATTTATTGGTTCTCTTTTTGTCGTTGTTGGCTTAGGTGTTCTTATTAATCCAGATCACTATGCTAAAATGACAAGCCTATTTATAAAGAATGCAGAGCTCTATTATTTCTCTGGCGCGATCTCTTTTATCTTAGGTTTGTCGATTATAAAGTTCCATAATTTATGGGTGTCAGATTGGCGTGTTGCACTCACAATTCTGGGCTGGCTGGCTCTCATTAAAGGTGTATATCGTATTGTTATTCCAACAATTGGAGCTGAGCTTTCTGATACTTTGCTTTTTAAAAAGCAAGCCCTCTATCTCACAGGTGCCCTTCTATTTATATTCGGCCTTTGGTTATGTAACAAAGGTTTCATCACCCCTTAAAAAGATACTGTTTTATATATCTTTTTTATTCATATAATTATGAGTGTATGGAAGTTCTTTCTTTTTAAAAAATAGATAAATTAAAAATATTTCAAAATGAATTACTAAAGAGGTGCAATGATTACAGACCAATGCATGTCTTTTTCCAGAACTCTATGTGATGCCATAATTCTTTTACGATTTTTTTATAATGTCTGAATTTCTTCCAGGATCGTTTGGTATGCCTTTTATCAAAAAATTGCTTTCCCGAATTTTATTTGATCTACAATATCATTTTCGCTGGTCATTTCTCCCTCCCTTAATAATTTATTTTTCTGCAGGTCTTTCAGGTCTCACAGCAATTACAGGTGCGTTTTATGTCAAGGAACAGCTAGGTCTTTCAGCAGCCTTCCTCGCAGGGCTTGGGTTTTGGGCTGGCCTTCCCTGGGCCCTGAAAATGGTATTTGGTCACCTTGTTGATATTATCTGGACTAGGAAAACGATACTTATATATTTGGGTGCAATTTTGATGGCAGCCAGCTTTACGATCATGTTTGCTGTTATTCAATTTCCTGATTGTTTTCGAAACTATTTACCACTTGAGTCTTGGTATGTGATCAGTGTCATTCTCACCGCTTTAGGTCTTGTCTTGCAAGATTCTGTTGCCGACGCAATGTCTGTTGAGGCCGTACCGAAATTTGACCGTAAAGGGCAAACCTATGACGACACACATATAAAGGCATTTCACACGACCATGCAAACCTTTGGACGATTTGCTTTAATCGGTGGAATTGTCATTGTGGCTCTTATCAATATTTATGTGTTTAAGGATGTTGCTTTATTAGAACAGGAAGAAAAAACAACACTTTATGGACGGATGTATTTGCTTGCCCTGATTATACCGCTGATTTCAATTTCCAGTGTTGCCATTGCTACTTTTCTTCGTTTGCGCGCATATCGACATTTCATCGAGGCAGGGCTTAAGCCCCAGGAAATTAACACGATGATTAACCCCCAGGAAAAAACAAATTTGAATTATAAGTATATTTGGGGGGGGATGGCCATCTTTGGATTAATTTTCATCATTGGAATCCTGGACTTTACCTACTCACAAGAGATTGTATTTGTTGGCTCTATCAGTGTTATTTTATATTTAATGTTCCAAATGGTTGGTGAGTTAGATCCTATTCACCGGACAACTTTGTTCGGCACCGCCCTAATAATTTTTGTTTTTCGTGCCGTCCCTCTTCCTGGTCCTGGATTGACATGGTTTGAAATTGACGAATTAGGGTTTGATCAGCAGTTTCTATCAATCCTGACATTATTGACACTCATTGGCATGGTCCTTCTTCGGCCTCTGATTGTGCATAAATCAATCAGCTATATTATTGTCCTTTTAACACTATTTGCTGGGATTTTATCCCTTCCAAATATTGGTTTGTACTATGGCCTTCATCACTGGACGGCGCCTTTAACTGGTGGAGTGGTGGATGCTCGCTTTATTGCGCTGATTGATGCAGCTATCGAGTCTCCGCTTGGACAGGTAGCAATGATCCCAATGCTTGCTTGGATTGCACGCAATGCTCCAGATCATTTAAAGGCGACTTTTTTTGCTGTCATGGCTTCTTTTACAAATCTAGCTCTTTCAGCTAGTAATTTGTTGACAAAACATATCAATGAGATTTTTGTTATCACCCGCGAAGTAAAAGACAGGGCAAGTGGAGAAATTGTAGCAGCCGCTGATTATAGCCAACTTGGGGTTTTATTAATCACCGTTGCATGTATCTCTGTTTTAGCCCCTCTCTTAATCATCATTCTTGTAAAACGATCTCCATTGCATGTGGCCGATTAATAAAAAAATTGATGGTGATCAATGTTAACTGACATTGCCTTTTATATACTCAAAACCACTTTTGGTATTTTCTCAAATGGGTGATACATGCCTTACAAATCATTACTCACAATCTTTCCGATGGAAGAAGACCTTAAAGTTTTAATGCCAGCCATTACATTGGCAAAAAACCTAGGTGCTCATCTTGATATTGTCATTGCTGGAGAGCTTTCTAGCCCGTCAGATTATTTTTATGGCGGGATTACTGATGAAAGTTGGAAACAAGACAATATCGAAATTTACAAACACACCGAAAAATTAAATGAAGCTGTCGAGGCCATTGTTGCGGAAAATAAAATTTCAGCAAATGTTATTGTCGAGCGTCAATTCAAAGAAATTACAGGATCAGTATTAAGCCGTTATACGCTATGTACCGATTTGAATGTCTTAACTTTCGATGCCATATATTCAGAGCAACAAACAATCAAATCATATTACCGTGCTTTGATTGCCGCAGGTAAGCCTGTTATCATACTGAATGATAACACTTTTCAGCCACTGAATTTATCAAAGGTTGTTTTGGCCTGGAATGGCAAAGCTGAAGCGTCAAAAGCTATACAGCTCTCACTTCCAATGTTGAAACATGCAGAAAATGTTCACCTTGTCATGATTGACCCTGATAAAAGTGAACTAGGTGCCAATCCCGGACATGATATGGCAACTTATATAGCCCGTCATGATGTTAAACTTACTGTCGACTCTATCTCGAGTGGAGGAAATACCATAGCTGATGCATTATTGCAGCGAACAATAGATCTTAATGCAGATCTCTTGGTTATGGGCGCCTATGGCACAACTAAATTACGGGAGTGGTTGCTGGGGGGAACAACCCAGCGCATCTTAAAAGAAGCCAATTCACCCTTATTTTTATGTCATTAACCTCTGGTGTATTTCAAAAATAATAATCAAAAACTAGTTTATAGAAAGCCAGTGAAAAGCAAGGTGACGCTGCTTATCAATCCAATTATAGGAATCCATTTTGAAACTTCAAAGTATGTTTTTCCTTTTGGTGCTGGCTTTCTTTTTATTTGTAACAAGGCAAGGTTAACCAAAAAAAAACAATCAACACAACAACAGATGTGGCTTTTGCAAGATCCGCAATAGGAAAAAACAGAGCCAAAACAAGTACCAAAGAGACAACCACAATGGTCGCCTTTAAAGGTGTTTGGGTCACAGAGTTCACTTCTGCAAAAGCTTGAGGCAAATTATTTTGCTTGGCCAAGCCATAAATTATGCGTGAGGCCATTATGATTTGAATAAGCACACCATTCAGTGTTGCAATAATGGCGATGCCATTAAATAAATTTTCTGACGTATCTCCAGCTTGCTCGAATATTAACGCTAAAGGTGCTGAAGACTGAGTTAAGATGTTCATCGGAACTGCCAACACAACCACGGCTACAACAAGACAATATATTATAGTAGAGATTAGCAAAGTTAATATGATTGCCCATGGCATTGTCCCTCTTGGGTCTTTGACTTCTTCAGCAACATTGGCCATATCTTCAAATCCAATAAAGGCAAAAAAAGCTAAAAGACTTGCTGAAAAAATACCCAACCAGACCTCTTTTTCAAAAGGGGGAATGATCGTGACCAGTTGAGATGGAATGTCCGGGTTGATGGTTAGACCGAAATACACAACCAGACAAAGGCCCGCAATTTCAACAAGAGTAAAAATACTGGCCACAACAACAGATTCTAATATGCCCCAGATGGCTACAGCCCCTAAGGTCAAAATAACAATGGTGATGATAAGGGACGGAGAAAGGGCAAAAAAATGCTGAATGTAGGAATTCGCGCCAATAGCAACTGCTGCTGAAGATATTATACCAGATGCTGCGACCAAAAGCCCGACAATAAGCGCGAGCTTATCAGAATTAAAACCAGCTTTTACATAAGCCGCCTCACCTGCACTCACTGGCATGCGAGTGCTCAGTTCCGCATATGAAAGCCCGGTAAAAGCTGTCACGAAAGCAGCCAATATGAACGAGATCGGAGCATAAAGCCCCGCTTTTGCACTTGTTGCTCCTACCAGTACATATATACCAGCTCCAATGGTTACACCAATGCCATATAGTGTAACCAGAGGTAAGGTTAATTCTTTTTTTAATCTGGCTTTGGTTTTTGTTTTATCGCTATTGCCTGCAATTGTTTGTTTTGTCATAGGAGGACTTCTTTATAAATTTTAGAGCAGTTGAAAACTAGAAGTTTATTAATATAAATAATTTTTTGACGCCTGCTTTGTTTAAAAGAGGTCGCCTCTAATCTATCTCTGTTTATTCACACTACCTTGATCAATATCAAGGTCACAAACCCATGAACACATGATGATGAGTATTATAACCTATGAAGTAATACTTAAAAACATAGTTGTGATGAGATTGAATAAATTAAAGCCCCATAAAACAGATATTCAGGATTACGACTTTAAAGAAGTCGTATCTTTTCTCGGAACTACGTGTGCCTTCGATGACGAAATGGAGGCCCTTGAAGTGATGAGTACTCATAGCTCTTTGGTGTTTTTAGGCAAATGCTATGTCTATAAAATTAAACGCCCTGTGAAATATGCGTATATGGATTTTACATCACGCAAGAAACGAAAAGCCAATTGCGAAAGAGAATATGAACTCAACAAGTCAATTTCACCAGAGCTTTATTTGGACGTTGTTGCCATTACCAGGGAAAAAGATGGAACCTTGGCAATTAATGGTGATGGTAGGCCTATTGAATGGGCTGTAAAAATGAAACGGTTTCCACAAAAAGCTATTTTGTACAACATGGCCTGTGACCAAAAATTGTCTGATCAACTGGCCTTGCAACTTGGTGAAAACATCGCACATTATCACCGCGAACTAGAACGCATTCCAGATCATAATAGTGTTTTACAAATCAAAAAGGTCCTAGAACAAGTTGAGCAATTTTTTACTACATCAGAGCATGAGATTGAGGAACCCCTATTTACTAAGTGCATGGATCAATTAAACACACTATTTTTAAACGTAAAGAATGATTTAGAAGAGCGGGCCAAAGCTGGTTCTATTAGGCGGTGCCATGGTGATTTGCATTTAAAAAATATCGTTTTAGTCAACGGGGTACCAACTCTATTCGATGCACTTGAATTTGATGAACGTTTGGCGACCATTGATGTCATTTATGATCTGAGCTTTCTATTGATGGACCTATTATTTCTAGGGTTAAAACCTCAATCCAATATACTGCTTAATAGATACCTTCAAAAATCCTGGTCCCTTGTTGGCAAAAAAGGATTGCGTATCCTCCCTTTTTGCCTGGGTCTTCGCGCTGTCATACGCGCAATGGTGGCGTGCCAAATGGCACAGACCGATCCGGCCACAAAACAAGAAAAACAAGCCGAAGCAAAACTGTATCTCAAGCTGACAAGCGCAGTTCTTAAAAAAACAACACCTGTACTTATTGCCATTGGCGGTCTTTCTGGTACAGGGAAATCAACCTTTGCTAAAACTCTCTCGCCTCAATTAGCTGATCCTGTTGGAGCGGTTCTGCTACGTAGCGATCTGGAGCGTAAACAAATGCTGGGGGTATCCGAATTTGAACGCCTTGGAAGTGACCATTATACTAATGAAATGAGCGCCAAAGTATATGAGCAGCTATTTGAAAAAGCTTCTCAGATTTTATCAGCGGGTCAGTCAGTGGTTATTGATGCAGTGTTTTTAGACCCAGAAATGCACCGTACAGTCATAGGAATAGCAGAGGAACAAAATGTTCCCTTTTGTGGTCTTTATCTCGATGCTCCTTTACCTGTTTTATTAAAAAGGGTTGCCGCCAGACAAAATGACGCCTCTGACGCAGATACTCACGTTGTTAAAAATCAATATGCAAAGCAACAACAAGTGATGGCTTTTAAGGACAATGGATGGGCATCGCTTGATGCATCGGGGTCAAAGCTGCAAACTTTAAACCGTGGAATAGCAACTTTGAAACAAAAACAACTCTTATAAAAAATAAGGGGAGAAAAGAAACACAGCGCTATGACTTTTAAAAAAGAAAGCGATAATCATGCAGAGCCCTTTAGGCCAAACACCAGTTTTTACAATTAAAGATCTGACAAAAATATATGGCACAGGCAAGCTTGAAGTACGGGCGCTTAACGGCGTTGACATGGAGCTTTTTGACAGCGAAATGGTTGTCCTTTTGGGGCCATCAGGGAGTGGAAAGTCGACATTTCTAAACATCATTGGCGGGCTTGATCATGCAACTTCAGGTACTGTGGAGTTTAAAAATAAAAATTTAACGCTCTGCAGCGAAGCTGAACTAACGCAATTTCGCCGTGAACATGTGGGGTTTGTTTTTCAATTCTATAATCTTATTCCAAGTCTTACGGCTTGGGAAAATGTGGCATTGGTAACAGAGGTTTCAAACAACCCAATGAAGCCAGAAATGGCGTTAGATTTGGTTGATCTTGAAGATCGTATGCACCACTTCCCTGCTGAATTATCGGGCGGCGAGCAACAGAGGGTGGCCATTGCAAGGGCCATAGCTAAGCAACCTGAAGTGCTGCTTTGTGATGAACCAACCGGCGCGCTTGATTCAAAAACCGGTATCATTGTTCTTGAAGCACTTAAAAAAATTAATCTAGAGCTGGGCACAACCACAGTCATCATCACCCATAATGCCGGTATCCAGAAAATTGCTAATCGTGTGGTGTTTTTTCTTGATGGTAAAATTTCAAAAATCCAGGAAAATAAAACCTTAATCGCCCCTTGCGAAGTCGAGTGGTAGATATGTCGGCTCTAGATATAAAATTATTCAGAGATTTAAAACGAATTTGGGCGCAAGCCCTAGCAATCGCTTTGGTCATGGCATGCGGAGTTGCCACCATCATTCTGGCAGTCGGGACTTATCGCTCCCTAGATCAAACACGACAAGCATTTTATGATCGCTACCGATTTGGTTCTGTATTTGCAACTGCTGTGCGGGCACCTGACTATTTAAAATCCCGAATAGAAAATCTGTCTGGTGTTGGACGTGTTGAATTACGCATTCGTAAACCCGTTATACTTGACATAAAAAAAATGAATGAACCAGCATCTGGCCTTGCGGTATCAATACCAGATAATAGAGAGCTGGCGGTCAACAAGCTTTATTTGCGCAATGGGCGTTTGCCAGAAAAGGGGCGAGATAGTGAGGTGGCAGTTATTCATTCCTTTGCGCAGGCGCATGGGTTTCAACCTGGAGACCGTTTTAAAGCTATTTTTAATGGCAAGAAACATGAACTCAAGATTGTCGGCGTCATTTTCTCTCCTGAGTCGATTTATGTATTGGGGCCAGGTGATATGGTACCAGACCAAAGGCGTTACGGAGTGATCTTCATGTCAAAGAGTCTTATGGAAGGGCTCTTTGACATGGAGGGGAGTTTTAATGACGTTTCACTCACAGTTATGAAAAACGTAAATATAGAAGGTTTAATAGATCAGCTCGATAATTTACTAAAACCCTTTGGGGGAAACGGAGCTTATAGCCGCAAAGATCAATTTTCAAATGCCTTTTTGGATTCTGAGCTAAACCAACTTTATGCTTTAGCAAAAATAATTCCACCCATATTTCTATTTGTATCTGCATTTCTAGTAAACATGATTTTATCCAGATTGGTTGCTCTTGAGCGGGAGCAAGTGGGCTTATTAAAAGCACTTGGTTATAGCAATTTAGTTATTGGGGGACACTATGCAAAATTGGTGACAATCATTGCCCTTATTGGCTTAGGCATTGGCGCTGTTGCAGGTTTTTGGTTGGGCCTCGGGTTAACACGACTTTATGCTGATTTTTTCTCATTCCCCTTTTTAATTTTTCGCCACAGTCTCGACCTCTATATTCTAGCAGGTAGTGTGACCGTATTTGCCGCCCTTGCAGGCGCGGCCAAGGCTATATGGTCAATTGTGAGCTTAGCCCCGGCAGTGGCGATGAGCCCACCTGCACCCACTAGATATACCAGTACTTTTTTAAGTCATTTGCAAAAGCTCAAACTCTTTTCTCAACTTTCAGTCATGGCTTTGCGTCATCTTGTCAGACATCCGGCTCGTTCATTACTGACAACCCTTGGCATCGCTCTTTCTGGTGCTCTGTTGATCGCTGCGCTCTTTACTTATGACTCAATTGATTACATGATTGATGTTGTGTTTTTTCAAACTGAGCGACAAGATGCAACTTTATTCTTTGCTGATGAGCAACATTTGAATGTGATGACTGATGTGATGGCATTACCTGGCATTATCAAAGCTGAACCCTTTAGAGTAACACCTGTTAAATTAAAAAATTTCCATTTTGAATTACGGATGAATCTCACAGGCCTTCCTAAATCTACAGATCTTGCTCGAATTCTTGATATTGACATGAAGCCCACCACTCCCTTACCGACGGGAGTGATGATTTCAGAACGGGTAGCAACCAAATTAAATCTAAAACCAGGTCACCTTGTAGAAATTGAATTAACCGAAAAAGATAATCGGATCGAAAAAGTGCCTGTTATTGGTGTGACACAAAGTTATGTTGGTCTTAGAGCTTATATGCAATTAAGGGCATTAAATCAGCTTATGCGTGATGGGCAGAAAGTATCCGGTGCACGCCTTATGGTCGATGATACCAAATTGGATGAACTTTATACTACCATTAAAGAAACACCTGAGATTGCATCGATTGGCTTGCAAAATATTTCAAGAGAACGTTTTCGAGCCACTATAGAAGAGAATATTACAACCATGACCACTGTCTATGTGGTACTGGCGATCATTATTACCTTTGGTGTAATCTATAACTCAGCCCGCATTCAACTTTCTGAGCGCGCACGCGAACTTGCTAGCTTGAGGGTATTTGGCTTTTCCAAACTAGAAGTTTCAAGCGTCTTATTTATAGAGATATTTGTCATTCTCTTTTTTGCTCAACCTTTAGGCTGGGTACTCGGCTATGGTTTTTCCTGGTCTATCGTTAAGGGATTTGAAAATGATTTGTTTCGCATACCCTTTGTGATTTTACCTTCAACTTATGCCTGGTCAACTTTGGTTGTTCTAAGTTCTGCGACAGTTTGTGCGATGATTGTAAGACGAAGAATTGATGCAATGGATTTAATTTGGGTTCTCAAAACGAGGGATTAGATATGCAGGAGATAATAAAACAAATATCAAATAAGCTTAATGCGTTTTTCCAATTAATGAGGACCAACGGTCATCGTTCTTGGTACATGCTTGCTGCACTCTTCCTTTTCTGTCTCATTGGATTTTATTTAGCGTTCAGGGAAACACCCCTGCTGGTAGATATGGCTATTGTAAAAAAAGGGCCTATGACGGTTACAATCAGAGAAGAAGGGGAGACACGGGTTAAAGAAATTTATGTTGTTTCCTCGCCTATCTCTGGCCATCTTGATCGTACCAACCTTGATGAAGGGGAACCCGTTACATCAAATCAAACTGTGATTGCCTCTATTCACCCGCTCGACCCTCCCTTTATAGACGAGCGCCAATATTTGGATTTAACTGCCGCTGCAGCTGCTGCCCGGTCAGCAATTGCACTAGCCGAAGCTGAGCATCAAAAGGCGCAATCAAATTTACAATTGGCAGAGTCTGAATATCAACGTTATTCAAAACTGTTTAAAAAAAAGGTGATCTCGAAAAGTCAGCTAGAAAAAGTGACCAATGAACTAAAGTTTCGTAAGGCACAGCTTCAAAGCTCATTGGCTAATATCAACTTGAGAAAATCTCAATTGAAGAGCGCTGAATCACGTCTAAAACAACCAACTGATGTTCAATTTGAACATCACGGAAAAAAATGTTGCATCAAACTTTTTTCACCTATTGATGGAGTTGTTTTAAAAGTTCATGCAAAGTCGCGTCAAACTGTTGCTATGGGAGCCAAAATCGCTTCTGTCGGTGATCCTTCTGACCTTGAGATCATTGTTGATTTACTCTCAAGTGATGCCCCTAAAATTAAACAAAACTCCAAAGTCTTGATTTCAGATTGGGGTGGAAACGAGACGCTTGAAGCAAGTGTTCGTTTAATTGAACCTGCGGCTACGACCAAAGTGTCTGCACTTGGAATTGAAGAACAACGGGTTAATGCAGTTCTTGATCTAAAATCGGTTCCCAAAACTCTCGGCCATGGATATCGCGTCCTGGCAGATATTATTATCTGGTCAAAAGACGATGTTGTTCAAATTCCAATCGGCGCTCTTTTTCGCTCAAATGGCAAATGGTCAGCCTTTTTTATAGAAAATGGTAAGGCCCAACTCAGACATCTTAATATTGGCCAAATGAATGATAAATTCGGACAAATAACCTCAGGAGTAAACGTTGGGGAAAACGTTGTTCTATATCCCAATGATCAAATTAAAGATGGTCGTTCAGTGGAAAACAGACAATGAGTTTTGTCTGGTTATCTGGTCAATTTTCCTCAAAATAATTTACAAAATTGATAGCCATCAATTTCCTCTCTTCAATAATATTTTTTAATAAACGGGCCTGGTCAGTTAGATGGGGCAACGGTTCAAAACACATATGCCCCATAAAAAAGGACCGGTGCTTAAATCAGGTGCGAGTCTTATTTTGTTTTTTAGTATGACAGCAACATTCATTGTTAGCACAATAAATTATTAATATGGTTCGTTGAATTAGGAGGAGTTTTTAATGTTTGATAGCACACCCTGTAATCGCAAGAAAGATACGAGACCAGTTACCTTCGAGAATGATATGGGACGATTTGTTAATCGCTTTTTTGAAGGTATAAAAAATGAATTTAGTCTGCCAAGCACATGGGAAAACACACAACAATTAAACCCGGCAGTTGATATTGTTGAGAGCGAGACTGGGTTTAAATTAGAAGTTGAACTGCCCGGCATGAAGTCTGAGGATGTTGATGTTACCATACATGACGGTTGCATTAGTATTAAAGGAGAAAAAGAAAACACTAGAGACGAGGAAGAAGATAATTATATTTGCCGCGAGCGGTATAAAGGACATTTCCAACGCACTTTTTCATTGCCGCAAAATATTGATGAAGATGAAATTCGAGCAAGCTTTCATGATGGTATTCTTATACTAGACATTCCCAAAACAGAAGAAGCTCAAAAAAGTTATCGAAAAATTGAACTTGATTAAGACTACTTCTATTTGATTTTCAATCAATCATATCAAGGTAAAAAATTGTGAAGAAAAAAAGTACATGGATCATAGTTATGGATAGTGAAAAAGCTTTTTTTTATCTAAAAATAAGGATGGTCAATTAATAGACCTTGATATCAAAATAACTGATGAGGCTTTCACCTCTAACCGAGGTGGGGGCCAAAATTTACGGCGGGTGCATGACAGGATTGGCCCTCAACGACATATCTCAGAACCACGAAAAGATGGGAAAAACTTTCATCAAAAATGGTTTGTTAAACAAGTCGTTGATCGTTTGGATCAAGATTTGAAAAGAAAACTATTTGACCAATTAATACTTGTCGCCCCAGCAAAACCACTTGGCATGTTACGAAAATCATTAGCTGATCAGGTCAAAGCTGTAACAACGCTTGAAGTTGAAAAGGATTATGTGAATCACTCCTTGAAAGATATTCAAACGAAATTGGAACAAGTTGCATTATTTTAAAGGTACTCGCTATGAACAGTGAAGATGAAAAGAATAATGGTAAAATTAAAACCAACCATAAAAATGCTCAAAATCTTATTCAACGGTATATAGAAATTTGCAACCAAGCAATACGTGATAACCCGGATGCTTTTCCTATAAATCAACTGATACGATTTGAGGGAATAGAAAAGCTCAACAATCGTTTTGACATCGCCGTTTTCGATGACAAGCCATTGATCGCTTGCACATTGCATTATCAAGATCAAAAACTGATATATTCTTTTTGCGAAAGAGCAGAGGCAACCGCGTGGCGACTTGGCTTAAGCCACATACAAAAGGTGGTAAAAAATCCTGAGGGCTATATACATGACCCAGATAAACTTGACTTAGACTGGTTCTCAAGTCGACTTGTATAGTAACAGATCGTTCAAACATCAAAATCATCTTGTAAGAAATCACAATCCTGAGCCAGCGCAGAGCAGCAATGACAAACGTGGTTCCGCAGTTGCTCTATATTATTTATCTTTATTTCGGATTTGCTTGTCTCAACACCTAATGCGGAAAGTTGATTTAGTGCCCGAGAAAAAGTTTCAGGGGTCATGCCAAGACGGCCAGCAAGGAGGTATTTATCTATTGGAAGATGAATAGTAATGCCATCTTGTTGTTGATCATTACAATGCTTTAAAAGAAAGCAACCAATACGCTGAGCCGAAGTCATTGTTGTGAGATGTTCAACCTCTAGACACCGTTGATTATGGTCATAGATATATCTTTCTAATAATTTATTGCTTAGAGCTTTATGTTTTTCACAAGCGAGAGACATATTATGAATATAGGAAATGGGAATTTGCAACATTTTTGCATCTTGCACTATTTCACATGAATAAGAATAATCAGCTTCGTGCAAACAAGCAGCATCCCCAATAACATCGCCTTTGCTGAGAATGGTCAAGACACTTTCATGCCCATCTCTTGTTTCTCGAAACAGTTTAACCCAACCATCTTGAATGATGTGGATGTATTCCACATGGTCCCCTGAAAAAAATAAAATTTTGCCCTTTTTAAAGATACGTAAAGTTGCATTTTTTAAAAGAGCCTCAAGAGAATGCCCTTCTAATTCAGAAAAAAGAGGAATGGTCTTCAGAAAGTGATGGTAAGACTCTGAAGTTTCAGAATTAAGGTTTTGCGATAGGTTACTCATGATACTATCACCTTAAGTTTTGCAGAAATTGAAGTTTGAACCAACAATAATTAATACATTCCCAAATTATAAATATATATATGTAATTGGTTATAATATTGATAGACTTTGTCTTTTCAATGGGAAATTCACTAGTTGAACGGGCAATATACACACAGACTAGCATTTCTGACATGTTATGTGAAATTCTTCCTCGAGTGATACCATCACCAAAGATCAAAAAATGACCTTTTCTAGAGTAGCATAAGGTCGCTTCCATTTAAAACTCCCTTATGAATTTGTATAGCTAAAGCAGTTGATAGCGATCAATTACATTTCAAATTTTTACTATGATAATCGGGGTTTATAGGGAAGTTTTTATGGAGCTGCAGTGCGCGCAAAATTAGTTTTTATAATTTTAAAGTGCTCTCTCTCTACCTGTAATTAAAAAACCAGTCAGAGAAAGGTAACATAGAATGTTTCCTCATAGTTCCTTTAAATACAAATATTCTAAACAGTACAGTCTTAAAAAGTCACTTCTCTTGATTGTCAAACGATTGATCAAAAAGGGAAGGCTTAATTTAGTTCTTCCTGATGGAACAACCACCACTTACTTGGGTAAAGAAAAGGGAATTTCTGCAAATTTTTTTTTAAAAGACTGGCAAGTTTTTGAAAGAATTTTAACCCATGCTGATATTGGTTTTGGTGAAGATTATATCAAAGGCAATTGGGAGACGGATGATCTTCTCAGATTTATGAGATTTGCTGTCGAAAATCAGAACGCACTACAAAATAGCATTAATGGAAATTTTTTTTACCGTACTTTTTTTGCATTAAGGCAAAAATTGAGAACAAATTCACTCGAAGGCAGCAAAAAAAATATTCACGATCATTATGACCTAGGCAATTCTTTTTTTAGATTATGGTTAGATGAAGGAATGACCTATTCAGGTGCCTTATTTCAGGAGAATCCCGCTACAAGTTTAAAAGAGGCACAAAGAGCAAAGTACCAAAGAATTTTAAACAGGCTCTCACCGTCTTCAAATGATCATATATTGGAAATTGGTTGTGGGTGGGGTGGTTTTATAGAAATAGCAGCCGAAACGGGGTGTAAGGTTACGGGAGTGACGATTTCTAAAGAACAGGCAGACTATACCACTGAGCGGTTGAAAAAATCGGAGTATGGTCAAAATATAGATATTCATCTTCAAGATTATCGTACTCTTGAAGGGCAGTATGATCACATAGTTTCCATTGGCATGTTTGAACATGTGGGCTCAGCCTTTTGGAGAGACTATATGCAAACATTGGCGAGATGCTTAAAACCAGACGGAAAAATTATGCTTCAATCAATAATCATACGCGAGGATTTATTTGACGCCTATTATCATTCAAGCGATTTCATTCGCGAATATATTTTTCCTGGCGGCATGCTCCCTTCATTGTCAAAATTTGAAGAAGAAGCAAATGCAGCACACTTATTGGTTAAAGAAAAATTCTGTTTTGGTCGTGATTATGCAATTACGTTAGAAAAGTGGCTTGAAAATTTTGATGCGAAACACAAGCAAATAAGAGCACTTGGCTTTGATGAAGCTTTTATTCGCAAATGGCGATTCTATCTGGCTCTGTGCTCAGCTTTATTTAGCGTAGGCCGTATCAATGTGATGCAAGCTGAGCTCTATAAAAACAATAGCCTAAACAACATTGCATTACCTCACACAGAATGTATATGTCTACAGTGAGTCAAAAGCTGAAATCTAGAATTCATAATTTTTTTAAATTAATTTCCTATAGTTCCCCCAAAGGAGAAATTCATATGAACTATAATTAAATAGTGAGATATTATGAAAAGTATGGTGAACCTAATCATAGCTGGTTCGAACCGGATCTTAGGTGTCTTACAAAACTGGTTAACTATTTTACAGTAACGTAAAAAAGCGTCAAAGGTATTATTTACATAAAATTTCGGTATCTCAACATTGAACAAACCTCACCTCTGTACAGCAACCAAGCTATGTTAGAAATTTGAAAATAGCCTCAAAGACCAAGTTCGCTTAACCCCGGATGATTATCCGGTCTGCGACCTTGAGGCCATCGAAAAAGTCGTTGATTTTCCTTTAAAGGTAAATCATTTATACTAGCAAACCGCTCTTTCATCAGACCAAGATTATCAAAAACCCAATTTTCATTTCCATATGATCTAAACCAATTGCCACTATCATCACACCATTCATAAGCATAACGCACAGAAATTCGATTATCTCGAAAAGCAAAAAGCTCTTTGATAAGTCGATACTCTTTCTCTTTTATCCATTTTTGAATAAGAAATTCTTGGGCTTCAGTCCTGTTTGTTACAAAGTGTGATCGATTACGCCACTTCGTATCCATTGTATAAGCTAAAGCCACCTTTGCAGCGTCTCGGCTGTTCCAGCCATCTTCAGCTAATCGAACTTTTTGAGTGGCTGTTTCCTCATTAAATGGGGGAAGAGGCAGACGTTTTTCCATAAATAGTTTTCCTTATGTAATTCTTTATTTTCGAAGTTTCATCCAATAAACAATTATGGTTGCTGTTGTAAAAACAAAACCAAGCAACCTCTTCCCAGAAATTTTACCAGCTATTATATGATAAAAACTTCCCACTCATCTTCACTTCAATCCGGTCACCTTTTTCGTTCGGCACCTTGTCTACAGTCATATCAAAATCAATTGCACTCATAATTCCATCGCCCCCCTTTTCCTGGATAAGCTGTTTTAACGTGTCACCATACACACCAACAATCTCGTAAAAACGATAGATACAAGGATCTGTTGGTACCGACTGATCAAACACCTTTGTTGGGTACTCTGCTAAAACAATTGCCGTATCTTGTGGTAAACCAAGATAACTCACAACTTCATCAGCCTTGTCTCGCGGAAATGCATTCATTCCCAAACAAGCCGAGGTTGTAAACACCTCAGACATGCCAGTTTCTTCAGCAATCATCGCCCAACTAATAGAAGCCGCGCGTTTCTTTTCCATAATCATTTCAGTTACATCAGCTTTGCTTAACATAGTTTTCCTCTTCTCTTTAGCTCGTGGGTGCCGTTTTTAACTAGCAACCGGCACCAACTCTGGTGTTGTTTTGGTTTTCTCTTCTTTTATAAGGTTTTCTTTAGCTGGGTTAACACTCAATGGTTGCCCCACAACCACACCATCTTCCAGGCGGCCAGCCATTTCTTTCGAGCGCCTCGCAAGGAAAGTCACAAGATGATTGCGAATTTTATAGTAACCTTCATCATGAACAATCTCGGCACGGTCCCGCGGTCTCCCAATATCAACCACAACACTTTCTGCAATTCTGGCATAAGGCCCGTTGGTCATAAGTAAGATCCTATCTGCCAACAAAATAGCTTCATCAACATCATGAGTGATCATAAACACCGTCTGGTCAGAGCCGGACCAAATGCGAATAAGCTCGTCTTGAATGGTCCCACGCGTCAATGCATCAAGCGCACCAAAAGGTTCATCAAGCAAAAGCAATTTAGGTTGAATGGCAAAGGCACGTGCAATAGAAACCCTCTGCCGCATCCCTCCAGATAATTGTGATGGTTTTCTTTTCTCAGCCCCATCATCAAGCCCGACAAGTTTCAAATATTTATAAGAATGTTCTAGAACTTGTTTTTTTGACCACTCAGGATGCCGCGCCTTAACACCAAAAGTTACATTTTTTAAAGCGCTCAACCAGGGAAGCAATGAATAATTCTGAAATACAACCCCTTGATCGAGGCTCGGACCAACGACTTCAGAATTATCCATTGTCACAGCTCCTGACGTTGCTTTATCAAGCCCCGCAAGGATATTCATAACCGTAGATTTACCGCAACCAGAGTGACCTAAAATACATACAAACTCTCCTTTAAAAATATCCAGATTTAAATTTTCAAATACAGTAAGTGGTTCCCCGCCTTCAGTAGATGGAAATCGCCTAGAAAGATTATCAATTTCTAAAAATGGTTTTTCATCCATAATGAGACATTACTCCTGATATCGAACGGCACGTTGAACCTGGGCAAAAACTGCATCAAGCAACATTCCCACCACGCCGATCACCAAAATTGAAAAAATAACACTCGTCAGATCAAGATTATTCCACTCGTTCCAGACGTAATAACCAATGCCTGTTCCACCGACTAACATTTCAGCGGCCACAATAACCAACCATGCAATACCAATAGAAATACGCATGCCTGTTAAAATAGTAGGAGCAGCAGCCGGAAGAATTACAAAATAGGCCGTTTGCAAAGAACCAAGTTCATGTGTGCGAGCCACATTGATCCAATCTTTGCGAACTCCCGCTACACCAAAAGCTGTATTGATCAGCATCGGCCATATCGAACAAATGAAAATTACAAAAATGGCAGAGGCCTGACTGTCCTTAATTATAAATAAAGCAAGCGGCATCCAAGCAAGGGGGGATATAGGCCGCAGCACCTGTATAAACGGGTCCAAAGCCTTATAAGCAAGGGGTGACATCCCAATTAAAAAGCCAAAGGGGATCGCAATCAAAGCCGCCAAAAAATATCCAGCCAAAACACGATATAGAGAGTACCCAATTTGAATACCAATCCCTTTATCATTCGGCCCATTATCATAAAACGGGTCTGAAAGTTCAGTGATGGCCAATTTAATGATCTTGGAAGGCGGGGGAACCCGCGCTTCCTGATCAGCACCACCCATGAGCTTTTCATACTCCGTCATTTCAGTAGCTGACTTCACCTTAGGTGTCGTCAATTCCCAAACACCACCCAGCGCAAAAAGCAAAGTGAGTGAGAGTAGAGCAGCTCTTAAGTTTAGCGATTTTAGCATGACAATCACCGCTTAATAGCAAAGCTATTCACGTACTCTTCCGGTTTTGCCGGATCAAAAGTCTTACCCATAATGGTATAACTTTTATATGTCTCCGTTGGTGGAGTGAGCCCAAGATCTTTCATAATCTTGGCACAGTCACCAGCAAGGTAAACTTTCTCGGCCACACCTTTATAATCAACCTCACCTTTGACATAACCCCAGCGTTTCATCTGCGTTAAGATCCATATGCCCATCGAATGCCAAGGAAACGGATCAAAATCAATCCGGTCAGGAACTTTATGAATATTCCCAAGTCCATCTGCATAAGTACCAGTAAGCACCTGTTCAATCACCGGTACAGGTTGGTTCAGATAATTCTTAGGAGCAATTGCCTTGGAGATATCTTTCCTGTTCTCAGATTTAGAAGCAAATTGTGTAGCATCAACCAATGCTTTTAAAAGATTGCCATAGGTATTCGGAAGTTTTTCTGAAAACTCTTTACTACATGCAAATGCGCAGCAAGGATGCCCGTCCCAAATGTCTTTTGTCAGCTTATGAATAAAACCAACTTTTTCCCAAACAGCTCTTTGGTTAAACGGATCAGGAGACAAATACCCATCCAAATTACCAGCACGCAAATTAGCAACCATCTCAGGTGGTGGCACCACTCTGATTTGAATATCTTTGTCAGGATCAAGGCCCGCTTCTGCCACATAGTAGCGGAGCAAGAAATTATGCATCGAATATTCAAATGGCACACCAAACTTAAAGCCCTTCCAAAGTTTGGGATCATTTTTTTTCTTATGGTCGACATGTAATACAATTGCCTGACCATTAATATTCTCAACTGCAGGCATTAAGAACAGCACTTCAGTTGAGCCCGCCCCCATAGTAATCGCCAGTGGCATTGGTGTTAACATATGGGCCGCATCATATTCTTTATTGAGAGATTTATCTCGTGCAACAGCCCAACCTGCTGTCTTAATAACCTCAACATCAAGACCATATTTTTCATAAAACCCGAGTGGCTTGGCCATAATAATTGGTGTCGCACAAGTAATCGGAACAAACCCAACTTTCAGTTTTGCTTTTTCTGGTTTTCCAAGTTTGTCAAGAATGGCCGCTTTCGCTTGCTCCATTGGAAAAACGGAAGCAATAGCAGCCGCAAGCGTTCCTGTTCCCATCATTTTAGCAAACGATCGCCGAGAAAGTTCATTGTGCCCAAACACAGAGCGTACAACAGCACTTTCTACTGCGCGCTCTAACATTTCCTCACTAGAAAGAAGCGTTTCTTCATTCTTTATGTCAGATACCGCTGTAGTATCGACTGAAATATCTTTTTTAGACGAGCAAGTAGAACAACCGCACCCTGCTCCATGCGTTAGATCTACGTCGCCATCATATGGGTTACCAAGACTTTTAGATGTCATTATCAAGACCCCCTGTAAGGTATTTTACTGCCGACCAATTCGGCTGTTCCCTACAAAGGATGGCAATCATTGTGCCAACTAATTAATAAATTTTATTTTGTTAATATTCAATAGCTTACGAAGATACAGCACAAACCTCATCATTACGACTTTTCATAAATTACGATATATGGCAACAGTTAAGCGCGAAATTTCGTAATAAATCGCAAAGAACTAAGTCCGTGGCATTATGTACAAAGCCAACACATGCCCGCAAAAACTATGGATATGAGCTATGAAAGAACAATCAGTAAATCTTAATAACTCACCTGATATCTGGGAATTAAGCACTGAAATAATCAGGAGCACATTCGATAAATCTCCTGATCCATCTTTGATATTTGATCCCTTAACCGGCCTAGTTATCAAGTCAAATAAAGCATCATCCAACCTCTTTAATTTACCTCAAAATTTAATTCTCGGACGCACCATCGGACAACTCTATCCCGACGAAGAAGGTATTCTCCACCTTCTAACTGAGGAAGCTTTAGTAAAAGGCTATTCCAGATCGCGCGATTTACATTTAAGTAACCCGGACGGTAAAACAAGACGTCTTGAGCACACTGCTATAGCAAGTACATGGCAAGAAAAAACATGCATCCAACTCTTAATAGTTGACCTCGATGCCTTTAATCGACGAACAATGGATGATGAAGCCAATAGATATCATAAAGAAGGTTTGGATGAGTGGAAAAAAGCTGAGCGCTACTTTAGAGAAATCGAACGTGAAAACCAGTTAATATTAGCAGCAGCTGGCGAAGGTATTTATGGTGTAAATGTTGATGGCATAACTACCTTTGTTAATCCAGCTGCAGAAACGATGCTTGGCTTTAAAGCCTCTGAGCTTGTAGGCAAAGACATGCACACCGTCATCCACCACCACAAAGAAGATGGCACCAAATACCCCCACGCTGACTGCCCCATATACAACGCCTTTCGCCAGGGAACAGTAAAAACTGTTGATGATGAAGTTTTCTGGTCAAAAAACAACAAACCCATTCGAGTGGAATATACATCCACGCCCATAAGAGACGCAGGTGCAGTCGTTGGCGCAGCGATCGTTTTCAGAGATATTTCCAAGCGCAAACAAGATGAAGAGAAATTAAAATCAGCCCTAGAAGACAATGCCAAATTACGTAAAAGACTGGAAATGGAAAATGCGTATCTACAAGAAGAAATCCGAAGTCATAAAAACCACTACAACATTCTTGGCCATTCTGATGCAATCAATAAAATTTTAGAGCAAATAGAACTTGTCGCCCCAACAGACGCTAACGTGCTCATCACAGGAGAAAGCGGGACAGGCAAAGAACTTGTTGCACGCGCCATACATAACGTTTCAGAAAGACGAGATCGACCACTCATCAGAGTTAATTGTGCAGCCATTCCAAGAGAGCTATTTGAAAGTGAATTCTTCGGCCACATTAAAGGCGCTTTTACTGGTGCTGTTAGAGACCGCATTGGTCGCTTTGAACTCGCCAATGGTGGCACTCTCTTTTTAGATGAAGTCGGAGAAATCCCCCTTGACCTACAGTCTAAACTATTACGCGTTCTACAAGATCAACGTTTTGAGCGGGTTGGCGAAGACAAAACACGCACAGTAGATGTGAGAATAATAGCAGCCACCAATAGAGACCTTAAAGAAGACTGCACTAAGGGTAAATTCAGAGAAGATTTATATTTCAGATTAAACGTTGTCCCCATTGAATGCACCCCTTTACGAGAACGCTTAAACGACCTACCAATTCTAGCAGCTCATTTCCTTAAAAGTATTCGCGACGGGATAAACAAAGAGAAACTTGAACTAACCAAAGCCAATATTAAAACCCTCAAATCATACAACTGGCCAGGCAATGCAAGAGAGTTACAAAATGTACTAGAGCGCGCCGCCATTCTGGCTGTAAACGGTAAACTACGCTTTGACCTACCCAATCCAATAGAATTAAAACAACCAGAACCATCAGGGCAAAACACCTCAAATGATCAAGAAGTGCTCACATTGAAAGAAATGCAAAACTTTGAAAAATTAAACATCGAAAGAGCTCTATTACAATGTGATGGTCGTGTTTCCGGTAAGAAAGGTGCTGCAGAAAAACTCGGCATGAGACCAACAACTCTCTACTCCCGTCTAAAAGCTATGAAGATAAATATAAATGATCTTTCTAAAACAATGTCGGAATGAAAAAAACAAAATGATCAAAATAGGCAGGAGCACCAACAGCCAACAAGCCAATCTTAGAAAAAAAATCAATATCTAAAAGCTCCCCCAAAGGAGAAATCATAATCATCTATAATTGAATAAGGAGGTATTATGGATAAAATGGTGAACCTAATCATAGCTGGTTCGAACAGAATCTATGTCATTCTAGAAAATTGGGCGAGCAATTTAGGGGAAAGGTAAAACTGACTTCATGAAAATTTTTTGTCAGTTCCGAATCATATTCCAGAAAACAATCTTTAAGCATGATGCTGCTGCTAAGTGCCATATGCAGAAAATCCAGATCTAGAACCATATAATGACATATTTTGGGAATACAGCCCAAATCTTAACTAGTCGTCTATATGATATATATCACTCTAAAGAATTTATGCTTTCAAGTGCTTGGAGGATAGACGGAAGGCGCTTGCCCTGTATCATCATGTGATCGCGCATCAGGTTCCTGGCGGTCTCATCCTCTCCGGCTACGATAGCTTGAAAAATGTCTCGATGCTCTTTAGCAGAATGTTCCATCCTACCGCGCACATCATAAGGCATGGATCGATAGGCATTAATGCGCAACTCAATTTGCTTCAATTGATCAAGCAGCCATGTATTTCCACTTGCTAAATGAATAGCCCTATGAAAAGCAAGATTTGCCTTGCTATATCGTCTCACATCACCTTCAAGAGCTGCCTGTTCACACTCTTTCAACGCACCCTCAATATGTCTTTTTGCGTTTTCAGTTAGCGTGTTTGTCGCCACGCGACAGGCCATTGCTTCCAGTTCTGCAGCAACTTCAAATAAGTCCAGTAGCTCTTTTGCGGTTAAACATCTTACATAGGCCCCCTTACGAGGACGTGTCTCCAACAGGCCACAATCGACCATGGATCTAACTGCCTCACGAATAGGAGTGCGGGACACACCAAAACGTGCGGCCAATACAGATTCTTCTAACTGATCTCCCGGCTTCAAAATACCGTCAGCAATATCTCGCTTGATTTGAGTAGTCAGTTTTTCTGCTGATCTGGACATTGACCATTCCTGTTGCAACCTTTTTTAGGGCTAACATAACTCATCATATTAATGCAATATTTTATTTTAATTATTTTTAATATTGATATTTGTATACATATAATGTATATAAAAATCTTTAGGGAGGAATTAATATGATTAAATTATCTAAGATTTTAAAACTTTCGGTTGCTGCATTTGTTTTCAGCAGTTCTGCTTTGCAAGCTGAAGAGCTGAGGTTATCTCATCAATGGTCAACCAAAGATGTAAGACATCAAGTCGCAAAAATTGTTGCTGATGAAGTGGCTGCTGCAAATGTAGATTTAAACATCAAGATATTTGCTTCAAAATCGCTTTTTAAGCCACGCGAACAATACAAACCGCTTAGTCGTGGTCTCTTAGACATGACTGTGTTTCCGTTGAGTTATGCCGGAGGACTACAGCCGACGTTTAACCTAACGCTTATGCCAGGTCTCATTCGTAACCATGACCATGCCGCACGTATGAGCCAGTCGGATTTTATGAAAGCTTTACAAGCTAAAATGGCTGAAGATGATGTGATGGTTTTGGTTCACGGTTATCTTGCAGGTGGTTTTGTTGGAAAAAACAAATGCATTACCAAACCAAGTGATGTGGCAGGACTGCAAACACGAGCTGCTGGAAAATCATTTGAGCAAATGCTTGTTGGCGCAGGAGCTTCTATCGCTTCAATGGCATCATCTGAGATTTATAGTGCTATGCAAACAGGTGTTTTGGACGCTGCAAATACCTCATCATCCTCATTCATGTCTTATCGGATTTTTGAGCAAGTAAAATGTTATACACCAGCTTCTGATGTTGCGCTGTGGTTTCTTTATCAACCACTTTTAATGAATAAATCCAAATTTGAAAGTCTGAATGATGCTCAGAAAACCGCATTACTTAATGCAGCAAAAAAGGCTGAGAAATTCTACCTTTTGGAGGCAAAAGCTCAGGATCAAAAATCTGTAGATGTCTTTAAGAAGGCAGGTGTCACGATTGCCAAAATGACTCCGGATGATTTTAAAGCATGGCGCAAGCTGGCTACTAAAACTTCTTATAAACGTTTTGTTGAAGATGTCCCTGGTGGTCAGAAATTATTGGATATGGCTTTAGCCGTAAAATGATGGTTTCTCGGCGGGGCGTATTCACTACGTCTCGCCAAGATAGAGGCAAGACAGAGGAAAGTGAATTTTATGAGTGCTATATCTCCAGTATCAGATCGACCATCTCATGAGGATCGACTAAATGACGGCCCGCGTTTTACCAAATTTATCAATAGATTATCGGCGTTTTGCGGCTGGGCTGCTTCTGCGATGATTTTAGCGGCAGTCAGCATAACGTGCCAGATGATTTTTGTTCGTTTTGTTCTAAACGCTTCAACGGTTTGGCAAACTGAAGCCGTAATCTATTTAATAATTGCTGCAACTCTTATTGGGCTTCCATTCGTTCAGCATATGCGAGGCCATGTGAATGTTGATCTCATACCACTCTTATTGCCATTTAAGGCACGGTTTTATCTCGCAATTGCAACCCATTTAATCTCAGATGCAGTGATTTTGATTATGTTTTTTTATGGGATTGAGTATTGGTATCAAGCATATTCAAAAGGATGGACATCTGACACAGTATGGGCTGTTCGGCTTTGGATACCCTACCTGGCTTTACCCATCGGTTTCGGAGTTTTATTTTTGCAACTCACAGCAGATTTACTCGCAATCATTAGCAAGCACGATACGCCCTTTAATTTGGGAGACGCATAATGGATCCTTTATTATTGGGCGTTTTGGTTGGCCTTACAACAATCTTAATTTTGTTTTCAGGTTTATCAGTAGGTATTGGATTACTTACAGTTTCTATAATCTTTTTGACTGCCTTTGATGGACTGCGATCTCTTGAGCTCATGCCTGAAATTTTCTTTGGAAAGCTCGATAGCTTTGCTCTTTTATCCATTCCAATGTTTATTTTGATGGGCGCATCTATCGCTTCAACGCGGGCGGGTGCTGACCTTTATGAGGCACTTGAAAGATGGCTAACACGCATTCCAGGCGGGCTTGTCATTTCAAACCTTGGTGCGTGCGCTTTGTTTGCGGCCATGTCCGGTTCCAGTCCTGCTACCTGCGCGGCTATTGGAAAAATGGGTATACCTGAAATGCGAAAACGTGGTTATCCAGATGGTATTGCAACAGGCTCTATTGCTGCAGGTGGAACGCTTGGTATCTTAATCCCTCCGTCTGTTACGATGATCGTTTATGGGGTGGCAACTGAGACATCTATTGGACGCCTATTTCTAGCTGGTGTTTTACCAGGCCTTATGTTGGTTGCTCTTTTTATGGCATGGTCGCTCTATGCAACATGGCGCTCTGGTAATCTTGCACTTTTAAATGCCGGTAGCTATTCATGGCGACAAAAATTTGAAGTTCTACCAAAAGTTTTGCCGTTTATTCTCATCATTTTTGGTGTTCTTTATACCATGTATGGTGGAATAGCGACACCATCGGAAACAGCAGCTGTCGGCGCTCTTTTATGTATGTTGATCGCAATTCTCATATATAAACTTTGGAACCCAAGAGACCTTTGGTTAATCTTGCGCGATAGCTGCAAGGAAAGCGTGATGATTTTATTTATCATTGCTGCGGCCGGTGTATTTTCTTACATGTTATCAAGTCTCTTTATCACACAATCAATTGCTGAGTGGATTGCGACACTTGATGTGAATCCTTGGGTTTTAATGTTCGCGATTAATCTGTTTTTGTTAGTTGCCGGCTTCTTTTTACCACCAGTTGCCGTGATTTTAATGGCTGCACCTATATTGCTGCCTGTCATTGTCACAGCTGGGTTTGATCCTATTTGGTTTGCAGTAGTGCTTACAATTAATATGGAAATTGGTCTGATTTCCCCACCCGTCGGACTAAACCTCTATGTCATAAATGGCATTGCACCTGACATTTCACTCAAAACAATATTAATGGGCTCGCTTCCCTTTGTAGCCTGCATGGCCATTGCAATTTTGCTTTTGTGCCTTTTTCCACAAATTGCAACCTGGCTCCCTGAAATTGTTATGGGCCCTGCCATTTAGACCAAACTGATAGGAATATTTAAATGATAAAACAAAAAACTTCACTGCGCGTTGGGCTCATTGTGCCTAGCTCCAATGTGACGATGGAAACTGAAATTCCTGCGCTTTTACGAGGACGTGAAGAAATTCTACCTGAACGTTTCACATTTCATTCTTCTCGCATGAGAATGAAAAATGTCACAAAGGAAGAACTCGAAAGTATGGATGATGAAAGCCTACGTTGTGCTGTAGAACTTTCTGATGCGGCTGTCGATGTAAACGCTTACGCCTGCTTGGTTGCAATTATGAGCCGTGGCAAAGGATATCACAGGACCTCTTCAGAACGGCTATATAATGCGAGTGTAGAAAATGGTTTACCGGCGCCAGTCATTAGCTCTGCAGGCGCATTAGTTGACGGCTTGAATGAATTAGGTGCTAAGAAGGTCTCGATTATTTGTCCTTATATGAAACCCCTTACCAAAATGGTAGTTGAGTATATTGAAAATGAAGGTGTGGAAGTTCAGGATTTTCTTGCTTTGGAAATACCCGATAATCTGGAAGTTGCAGCCCAAGACCCAAACGCACCAGTAGAACTTTGGAAGAAATTAGACACAAAAGGCGTGGATGTAATTATCGCTTCGGCTTGTGTTCAGATGCCTTCATTGCCGTCGATCGAAAAAATCGAAATTGCATCTGGCATTCCTACTTTGTCAGCTTCTGTTGCAACAACATGGGATATTCTTCGTGCACTCAATTTAGCACCTCAAGCTCCCGGCGGTGGTGCTTTGCTTAGGGCGGACGAAATAAAAACCGAGGTGTAATCATGAACCAAGTACCGAGAAATTCCGGTACTACAACAGGCAACAATATGCTTAAAAATGATTAATGCATTTTTAGTTTTAGTGATGCTCTCACAGGCTTTCGGGGCAATGAAAATTCACTTGTCTCTGCTCCAATCACAGCGGTCAATATCAGGTAAGCGAAGATCTGAAGAAGAACATGAATTCATTTTCTGCTGAAATTCAAGCATAGAAAAATGGGGCTGTCATTTCTGGAAAACTTGCATTCTATAAGCTACCTCTTAAAACTCATGTTGCATTAAGTGATAAAGTTAATCCAGCCATGAAATGCCAAGCGACAAAGTCATTTATCTATACTTCTCATTAAGGGTCTTTATAAGTGTTTTATGTTTAGAAATAACATTGGTATGAATATGGGGTCAGTAGTCAATGCATTTTTCATCGTCTGATATTACTTCAGCAACAGCTTATAAATTACTGGTATCAACGATATTACCCCGACCAATCGCATTT